>Ga0222719_10002531_pt1 | contig 16637 bp, 21 predicted proteins | sample C33_34DmetaG_FD_165039 | JGI IMG/M metagenome (GOLD analysis project Ga0222719, IMG submission 165039) | Estuarine water microbial communities from San Francisco Bay, California, United States - C33_34D | ecosystem: Environmental > Aquatic > Marine > Unclassified | place: USA: California... | reverse complement strand
CGTCGTCCATCACAAAAGAATGTCCTATTTCTCTATCCACCGCAACTTGATTTTTTTCCTCTGTGTCGTCGCTATCTACAGTTTTCCTAGCACCCAAAGGCAAGATTCTTCCATCGGTCTTTATCGCTCCGGGTGTTGATATGCCAAATACTTGGCTGGGAGATTCTCTCCTGGCACTGGACGTAGTGTAACCTCTTATGTCGTCACCTGACAGTCCCTGTGTCCGCAGTTGCTCGGCCTGTGGATGTATTGGATGATTGAGATTGTTTGGATTGTTACTTTTACTTTGTATATCCCACGCCACCGCATTCAACTCACCTGCAGGGACAATGTTGTTACCGTATGTTTCCAACTTCTCGCTTGATTGATCTTGATCACCAAGCGCCTGAACACTGGTGTTAGATTTGGATCCTATGCCGGGAACCATTTGATTCATAAATGGTTGCTGGACACATCCTATCCAAAACGCCTCCAAACGTGATCCACCAACAAAAATCACAACTACTTCATTGTCGATGTCGGGTGGCACGAACCACATTCCATACGAACTTTGGCTTTTTGTGAAATCATATGGATCGGTCGTGCTGTTTGCTTTGTGTGGTTTAACACCGTAAAAAGGACTGAGATATCTGCACGGTATTAGATCGCTCTCTGCCGGATCTTTGGTTTGAGAAAATTCTTCTATGTTGACAAACAAGGTGCCCTGTAGAAGAGGATCACTTACTTTTTTGACCACACCGATAAATGGTCCGGAATTTCTTTCAAGAAATTTCTCTAACCTCCTATGGGGTCTATTACTTGCTACGTCTCCTTGTGTAACTACCATGTAATTAATTATTACTCCTTTACTGGTCTACGATTTTTCCAACGTTTGTGTCGTAGTTTTTTAATTTAGGTCGGGTTTCTTCGCCCTCTTGGTTGTTGAGCCTTGTCATTATCAACGTCTGTGTAAACTGTCCACGAGACATTTTGCTATGCACTCGCGATACCTCATAAACGCCGTTGAAAACAGGATTGAACGCTTGCCGTTCGTATATCCCGGCATTTTCGTTGATGTCTGTTGGGAACAAGTATCTTAAATTGATAATAGGCATGGCCTGATCAAAATTGAACGACCCAAATTTGTTGCTCCATGTTGACCTTGCCGGATCACCATTGGAAAGTGGCACATACTCACTGCTTCTAGAGTCAACTTCGTCCTGTCCGTAAGTGATATAAGGATCCTGTGAAAGGTAACACGGGTCTCCTAGAATTTCCATTTCCACTCTAGTCATGTCTGCAGTTGGTTTAGTCAAGTAATCAAAAAATTGATCGACGTTTTCCGCTGACCCATAATTGGTCTTTTCGGTCCTTGTTATAGACGGGTACTGCCTCATGTACTGAATATTTTTTGGCTTGGTTGGTTCATCATCTCCTCCAAATATTCTGGTAAAAATGTTTCCTTTCTTTTTTACATCAGTATTTTGAACGTTGATTGTGTCTACTAGCAGATCTTGGAAGAAGGCCGCCTTGTAGAAAATCCTCAAATTTTGTATGTCAAGGTTGTCACCTGTGAATATGTAATTGTAATCTTTTTTAACTTGGCTCGCCCAGTCGAGGTTTCCAAAATTAATTCCTTTCCTGACAAGTTTCAACACGTGAATGCTGTAGGGTTCGATCCTATAGATTACTGTTTTTGGGTGCATGCCGGTCACAGAGTCAAGACGAGACGTGTCTGTGTGGATTGTGGTACGTATTTTGAACCAGGGCACATATTGGTTGTCCAATATCCTCTTGCCTATATCCTCTTCGCTTTCTCCAGATTCCGCTATCTCGTCGATGGTCCTTTCCGTGATCACCTTTCCAAAATAAGTTTCCCAGAAATTTTCAATCAGGTCCCGGAAATAGGGCAGGCTCTTCATCGCATCTTCTAAAATCTTTGTTATTGCTGTGTTGGGCGATGCTTCGGCGGCAAAACCTTTCCAGTCCAGTTTGTATTCGTTCTGTGGCAAGTAACCAGGAAGCGCCACTGCTAGTCCTAACACAGTTGGCAAATTAACTGTGGCAATTTTGTCAACGGCGAATTTACCTTGATCTGTTTTGAAATCATCACTAATACCGATGCTGTATGTCTCAGGAAATTCTCGCTTGCCAAGTTTGACTTCTTCTTTCTGCGAACTGTTAAGTTTTCCTTCCAATTCTCTGCAGAATTCGGTCATATCGTTTGATGTGGGTTGGAATCCAGTACGTGTGTAAAGATATCTATTGTACATGGCCATCTCAGAATAGGCGACTGCCACTACCCTGTACACTGTGCCTCCCTGATTGACGTCAAATTCGACACGAGAAATGGACACAGGAATTTTTCTTTTTAGTGTCTCCCCGTATTGGTCACCTTGGGTTGGATTTCCGTTTGTGTCATATCCCTTCCATTCTATGGTAAGCAAAAACGGAGCGTCTAGGTGGTCAATGTATCCATTATTGAATGCTGTGGCTTTGAGTCTCTCAAGTAGAGTCGTTCCATAGGGCTCATGCAGTTCGAATTCCACTTTTGTGAAATTGGCCAATGAACGTTCTTCATTGGGAGTGTGTACCGAGGTGAAATCCAATTCTTCAAAAAAGATGTCGTGATTTCGTGTAAGATATTGACTGGCAAACTCTGCCTTGGCCTTGGCGCCGCTATCTATGACTATTTTGTTCAACAGTGCTTCTGCTTCTGCCACCGAGGCGTCACCGGTTGTTTTGGACGAACTGAAAAACGGACGTGATGTCTCAGTTGATTTGGTTCCTATGCCGGCACTCTTCGCCACCACATCATGGGGATCGTTGTCAAGATAAAGTCTCGGATTTCTGATCTCTGCTTCATTCAATCCAGAAAGTGTGAACAGGCAATTGTAGGAGGCAAACTTGTGAAGGGGATTTTCTATCCTGCCTCCCGTTTTGTTGTCTGAACCTTTTAGGGTCTTATCAACCATGAGTTAAATTCCTAGGTCTTTGGTCAAATTACTGTATTTTGGCAGTTTGATTTTTGTGCCAGGAGCAAAATCATAAATCGGATCTTCAATGGTGTCGGGATTTCTCTGTGCGAAGACCCACCATAATCTCGGTGAACCATACAAGTCGAAGGCGAGCAAATCGGGCCTGTAGGCGTATGTTCTTTCGATCTCAAATTCTACATCATCGCTTTCTGCCGTTATTGCCCTCGGAGAGAAAACATCAAGGCTGATGTTGTTCTGCTTTGTGGAAAAATATGGTGATGTGTTGCTGTAGGTTGCCATTAAATGTATCCTATACCGTCTTTGTTAGATAGTGTGCCATTGGCAAAATCTCTCATGTTGAATCTTTTGACACTTTCTCTCGAGTAAACAGGTTGTACCTGCACTGTGAATATGCTCTGCGTGGGTGCCCATGTTTCAGGAATCGTACTTGCCCTGTTAAAACTGATGTCTGTGTCAAATGTGTCGCCTTGCTTGGGAGCAAAGGGAGAAGTCTGCGTTGTGCTGATGTAATCTACTCTGTCTGTCAATTCAACACTGAAATTTGTGACAACTACAGGCACGTCTTTGAACACATGGTTTCCATACCCGTTGAGTTTTAGAATAGGTGGAGGATTACCTTTGAATCCCGAATCGTCATCTCCAAAAAACATCTTGGTAACTGTTCTGAGAAAGTGCAAACTGGCCACCCAATACGAGGCATCCTCTTTATTCTGCACAGGAAATTCACCAACAATCGTGATACTTTGTGGTTCTGAATTTGAATATGCGTAGAAAGGAAAATTGCTATGAGTCTGCGCCAGTGGATTGTATGAGGCAGTGTGTTGTAAAATCACACTAGGTGTCAAAGGAAAGACCAGACCATTGAGATCATACAAAGGTTTCAAGATTTCGTTCGTTTTGTTCAAAGAAAAGAAAACATCGAATAAAAGACTGTTTGCCTTTATGCTTGGCAATTGCAGTTTCACTCGCCAATCTGTCTGTTGAGTTCTCGTGCTCCATCTAGCACTACTACGTATTATGTTGTCAGATTCTGCACCGCTGGAAAGTCCTGCTCCAAACAGCCTGCCTATTGTCCTGTTGGCTATGTATGAGCCGGCCGCTTTACCAAGGACTTTGACTTTTTCAAATCCGGTCGGAGCGCCTGTGCCGTCAGCATTTAACCATTCTGGCCTGTTCATTTTTTTTTGTTGCTTTCCTTTTAAAAATAATGTATACTTTATATGTATTTATAGGCACAAAAATAGGCGCACTTAATTCCCCTTACGGCTCGATTCAATCCAAACAAAAAAGGAAATATGAAAAAAGTAAACTATCTAAATAACCGCGATCTGTTAGCGGAAATCCATAAGAGCAAAAATACGTATTGCTCGTATGTGGCCGACGAATACGCAAACTTCGACTTGATTGTACACGATATCAAAAAGATCAATCCTAAAGCGATCGCAGAGGCCAGAAAAAACAGGGCAAAACAGATGACCCAACAGGCATGGGAGGAGGCAAAAAAAGCCGGCAACCGCAGAGTCAAGATGAGTGATTTTGAGGTCTCTCCTAGAAAGATAGAAAAAACAGATTTAATTTTTAGAGTAATGACATTCGATCACATTCCTTTAGACGATCAAAGAAAAAAGAATCCAAAAACTGTTGCGGATCACCACACCAAGGTTAACTTTCCACCTTTCCAGCATTTCAAGTTGGACAGGAAAGGCAAACCAACCTGTGTTGGAAAATCTCATTGGGAAGGTGGCATGACTAACGGATCGTTTAAATGCGACCATGGAAAAATGACAAACAAGTTGGCTCTGATGTACATGAAATTGTGCGAACGGTATGGCACGAGATCCAACTGGAGGGGGTATACCTACAACGACGAGATGCAGTCTCAGGCATTGATGCAGTTGAGTCAAATTGGATTACAATTTGACGAATCAAAATCTGATAACCCATTTGCTTACTACACAGCCGCAATAACAAATTCGTTCACTAGGATATTGAACATCGAAAAGAAAAACCAGAACATACGTGATGACATACTGGAAATGGAAGGCATGATGCCGAGTTACACACGTCAGGCCAAAAACGACGCAGAGCAAATGGAAATCCAGCAAAATAATGTGGCCGAAATATTAAAAGAAAAACAGAAAAAAAGCAAACGTAAAAAACCAACACATCCTACAGCGGCTCCCGTCAAGGTTTATACCAAAAAGGCCATTAAAGAATTAAATCGTAAAATGAAGTCGGGGAAAAAATTAACAAGCGAAGATTTCGAAGAGGTAAAATAACTTATGCCATTATTTAAAAAAGCGGCGTGTTTTACTGACATACATTTTGGCTTAAAAGGCAACTCCAGGATACACAACGACGATTGTGAGGACTTTGTTTACTGGTTCATAGAACAAGCCAAGAAAAACAACTGCGAGACTTGTATCTTCTTAGGCGATTGGCATCATCACAGATCATCGACCAACGTTTCCACAATGAACTATACTGTGTCAAACATGGAGAGACTGGGTCAGGCTTTTGAAAAAGTTTACGTGATCATGGGAAATCATGATCTATTCTATCGCGAAAAGCGTGAAATTAACTCAATGGAATTCGCAAGGAATATTCCAAACATAACACTTGTGAACAAATGGTTAGTGGACGACGATGTAGCGATCATTCCGTGGTTAGAGCCCGACGAACATTTAAAGATTCCCAATATGACTCAGAAATACATATTTGGACATTTTGAAATTCCCTATTTTAAGATGAACGCCATGGTAGAGATGCCAGACGTGGGAGGCATCAAGGCAGAACATTTCGTCAATCAACAGTATGTGTTTTCCGGTCATTTTCATAAAAGACAGGTGAGGAACAACATTCACTACATCGGTAACGCATTTCCGCACAACTACGCGGATGCCGGAGATGACGAACGTGGAATGATGATCCTGGAACACGGAGGCGAACCCAAATATGTAAATTGGCCCAACATGCCTGTATACAGACACTACAAGATATCTCACTTGCTGGACAACGCAGACGACATGCTGAAAGAAAAAATGTATGTGAGAGTAGGTCTTGACATAAAAATATCATATGAAGAGGCCAATTTTATCAGAGAAACATTTATCGACAAATACAAACTGAGAGAATTCCAATTGATCCCGGAACAACTGGATCAAGCAGAAGCAAAACCTGTATCTTTTGAAAAATTCGACTCGGTCGATCAAATTGTGATCAAACAGTTGGAAGGTGTTGATTCGAAAACTTACGACAAACAAATTTTAATGGCAATTTACAATAATCTAGATGTCAACAACTAAAAAAATAACAAAGAAAAAACTTCTTAAAGTCCTCAGAGGAGAACCACGCGAGTTTAATTACACCAAAAACACAATCTTTGAATGGTTTAAAAACCCACCAACGCAGGAAGAATGGTTGAGCGGTTATTGGCGTTGGAGGAAACAACAGGAAAAAAATAAATGCTGACTATAAAAACATTGACTGTAAAAAATTTCCTTTCTGTGGGCAATCAAGCACAGAGCATAAACTTCCAAGGCAAAAATCTTGTTCTAGTTATTGGAGAGAACATGGATCTCGGAGGAGATGATGCGGGTGCCAGGAACGGAACAGGCAAGACTACGATCATCAATGCGATAAGTTATGTGTTGTTTGGAGATGCGTTGACCCAAATAAGAAAAGATAACCTTGTGAACAAGACCAACAATAAAGACATGTTGGTAGCAATAGAATTTGAAAAAAACGGAATCACATACAAAATCGAAAGAGGAAGAAAACCCCAGGTGTTGAAATTTTATAGAGACGATGTTGAACAGGTCAACAACGAAGCACAGGGAGAAAATCGAGAGACACAACACGAGATTGACAAACTGTTGGGCATGACTCATGCCATGTTCAAGAACATTGTGGCACTTAACACATATTCGCAACCGTTCCTTAGCACAAAACAGTCAGAGCAAAGAGAAATTATAGAACAACTGCTGGGCATAACCCTGTTGTCACAAAAAGCAGATCTGTTAAAAGAACAAATGAAGGGCACAAAAGCCGAATGCATAGAAGAAAAATACAGGCTTGACTCTGTGCTACAATCCAACGATAAGATAGAGGAATCAATCAATAACTTAAAATTAAGAAACAGCGCTTGGAGTACACAACAAAAACAAGATATAGAAAAGTTCCAAGACGCGATAGCAGAATTGGAAAAAGTAGACATAAAAGCGGAACTGCAACTACACAAAAAGATACAAAAACAACAGGATGATCTAAAATCTTTGCGTAGCCTGGAAAAAGAACGTGCATATCACGAGGATAGCCTCACAAGAACAAACAAACAAAAATCTTTGAAAGAGAAAGATCTAGAATATGCCAAGGACGCCAAGTGTCCCACATGCGAACAAAACTTGCACGACGAGAAACACAAACAGTTATTGAAAAAATTGGATCAAGATCTAAAAGATTTAAATGATGATGAACAAAAAGTGACTGAACAACTGAAAGAAATTAACAAGAACATTCAAGACATTGGGGATATCGGAGTACTTGCGGACACGTTCTACGACAGTATAGACGAAGCGTACAATCACCAAGGATCATTGAAAGACCTGGGAAGGCAATTGGAGCAAACCAAACAAAAAGAAAACCCATACCAGGAGCAGATCGAAGAACTGACAAAGTCCGCCCTTCAAAAAATAGATTACACCAAATTGAACGAGATGGAAGACCTTTACAAACACCAAGAATTCCTGTACAAACTGTTGACTGCTAAGGACTCATTCGTAAGAACCAGGATTATAGAACAAAACTTGACCTATCTTAACCAAAGATTAGCACATTATCTGAGCCAAGTGAAATTGCCACACACTGTAATTTTCCAATCGGATCTTAGTGTACAGATAGAAGAACTGGGTAGAGAATTAGATTTTGATAATTTGAGCAGAGGTGAGAGAAATAGATTGATATTGAGCATGAGTTGGGCATTCAGAGACGTATGGGAAAGCCTTTATCAACAGATCAACTTGTTGTTCATAGACGAATTGATAGATGCTGGCATGGACACATCCGGGGTTGAGAGTTCGATGTCAGTGTTGAAGGACATGGCAAGGACGCAACAGAAGAACATATTCCTGATATCTCACAAGGACGAATTGATAAGCAGGGTGAATAGTGTACTTAAAGTTGTAAAAGAGAATGGATTCACAAACTACGCAAACGACGTGGAGATAGTAATATGAAGATCCTAGTTACGGGTGGTAACAGCAGGTTGGCCACTGCATTAAAAAAGTACATCGAAGGAGATTTTTTCGGTAGAGACAAATTGGACCTGTCCAACAAAGACCACATCGACCGCTTGGGCACATATGACTGCGTTATCCACACAGCCGCGAGAACGTCCTCAATGAATGAAAATCTTGAAATCTTGTTTTTGAAGACCCACGCCAAGAAAATTTTCCTGTTTACAAGCAAACAAGGAACCTTCCTTAATTGGCGCCAACCGGGAAATATGGAATATGGATTAGAAAAACTCACGATGAACTTCATTGTGTACAGACACAACATGGAAACTCATAATGCGCAATTGATCGAACCGGGACAGATGGACGATGAGCAACAATATGACCGTATTGCTAAAAAATTTGCCGATACCTATGCGGACTGGCAATTCACAAAAAACATGATATACGACATGGATGTAGATAGGTACATTGGTTTCTAACCAAATCTCAAGTATAGACTTTTCCTTCCATCTTTGACTACAGGGTATTCAACAGAATGAAAACTATTTTCGTTATTAACTAAAGCGTATCCGCAATTTTGAGAATATTCAAATTTTTTAAAATAATCACTCTCCGAAAAAAAATGAAGGCATGTGCCTGGTTGCTCACCCTTTCCAAGATAAACCTGTAGCGATAACTTGATCGATTGGTCGTCAATGTGTGGAGGCATGTGATAGCCTTTGTTGTCCACCCATAAGTCGACAGATGACAGCACCAGATCCAGTCCAAACTTTTTGCCTAGTGCTTCGGACACCCTAACATTCCTAAACATAACAGTAAGTTCTTTGACCAAGGTATTGGTACCGCAGGCCTTACGTCTAGGTAGATGTATTTGTCTGTTTAGGTCCTCGAATTCCAAATCTCCAAAACTGGAATTTATTTTTTCCAACAATGGTTTGTCAAAAAAATTGTAATATTTTTGGTAAACAAACTGTTTTTCAGTCATTACCATTGATTTTTCTATTGACTGAACCAAAAAGTCAATGCTATCATTAGACATACGTTAATTAATTATCGTACGATAACAAAGGAGACAAAAATGTCAATAACACATGAACAGATCATGACAACAATTCAAACCTACTCTGAGGAGAACACAAAGTTCACAGACAAAGGCGTGAAGGCATCTGCCACTAGAGCAAGAAAGGCTCTGGCTGAGTTGGGCAAATTAATCAAAGCAAGAAGAAAAGAAATTCAAGAAGCGAAGAACGCCGAGAAAACGGCCGCTTAATAAGTTTCGGTAAACCAAGCCTGGGTAGTGATATCCAGGCTTTTTTTATTGCAGGTCTATGCTGAAAGATCTCGATATTTTAGACACCACATCATGTACTGACGATCTGTCATATTCGACGAAACAACAATTTCATCATTTTTCCATTCAAAACACAGTGCTCCGTCCTGGTAAATTTCTTCGAGGTGTGGATACTGTTTGATCCAGGCCTCACATCTCAACTGAATCTCAAAATCATCAAGTCTCCGAGGCACATGGAGGCTTCCTAATTTGCGTTTGCCGGTTTTTTTATTTTTTGACCAAAGTTTTACCATGGACTCTTACCCTTATGTGACCATTATAGTATAGTGAACTTTCCAACACTCGTCTATCAAATTGTTCACGTGCCTCAATGTAGTTGCATTCGGCTTTGCTGGCACAATAATAAAGTATCTCTCTGTGGAATTTGTCTTTGCCCAGTTGTGCGATATCCTCTTGTAGAGCATCACTACTACCCCAGTAGTCGCGCCAGCCAGAATCTTTTGTTCCGCGTAAGCGTTTTCGCACTTTTTTTCCGTTTTTTTGCGTGTGCATTTTGTATCGCGTAGTCTTGAATTTTGAAAGTTTCTTTCCCACGTACATCCTGCCTGTGGTTGTGTTGGTGATCAGGTATACGAAGCCGGCGCAGTCCTCTGGCAGGTCGCTGACCGTTTTTCCTTTGTGGTGCCAATTCGTCATATCTCTGTCCTGCCCGTGAAAAGCCTGTTGGGCTGTCTCATCATGTTGGGGAAATGCCTGACGTATTTGGCTATATCACCTGTTTCGTTAAACATGACCGGCACATTATGGAATGGTATGTCCCTGTGCTGTCGCTCCAATCGGTACAACAGGCAGGCCTCTCCCACCACGTCCAGGTCTATGCGCATGTTCTCGCCACTCATCGCCGCGCCGAACAGCGTGTCAACGCTGTTGTGTGTGCGTAGGCTGTTGTTGCTGTCCAGGAACTTGTGGTGGAGATCTCTGAAATCCAGCACATGTCCAAAGATGTCGCGCATTACCCCGCACAAACTATCGTGGTCCAGCACCTGTGTGGTGCTGATCAGCCGCAGTTTGCTTGCCTTGATTTGCTCGTTGCACTTCCATAACTTGTTTTCTCGCCTGCTGAACAGCATGAAAAAGAAATATTGCCTCAACACCATCCTGGGGATCCTGGGATTCTCCGGAGACAGCGTGAAGTCGAACAGAGACTTGAGGTCATGCACGAACTTGATCCAGTCGTTGCCCTTGGCGGCATGGCCGCTGTGCCTGTACAGGTAGTCCCATGCGTCCTCCTGCAGTGCTCCTACACCGCATGGTCCATACTGCCCCTCGTTGGTGCGCCCATAGGCGCTGTGCAGTATGAGGTCAAAATGTTGCTCTGGCCACCACACTCCCAAGTCGCCAGGCCGTGATTCGTTGAAGGCGTGCCAGTTCTGGTCAAGCACGATGTCCATGGACCGGGTTGATCCGTTCCTGTTATGGGAACTGCCGGAACCCGTGAAGGGATCGTCCAGCATCTTGCCCTGCCTGTGGCAATCCAACAGGTGGGCCAGGTAGTTTCCGAAGGCACCGGGCGTGTGGTAAACCGTGTCAGGCATAGTGCATCTCCACTTCAGGGAACGTTCTCCGCCAATCGGTGCCACGCTGGGAGTCAAGGCCGTCAAGGTAGGCCACCGATCCTGCTGGATCCCTGCCTTGGCCTTGCTGTGACAGTGTCCTGCTGACCCTGTGGTCCTTTCCCAATTTGTCGTTGACCATGTCGCGCACCCGTTGGGGCACCTCGTCCAGGGTCATTATGCCTTCCACGTTATGGATGCTGAGCACTCCTCGCCTGTCCGTGTTGGCCGAACAGAAATCTTTCAGGTACCATCGCTCCAAGCGGTCGAAGTAGTACACGTTCAGCATGTTGAGTGTGTGTTCTATGCCCAGGCTGACGTTGGCCGGGGTGTGCCGCAGTGCCCGTTCAACAAACATCACCAACTTGTCCCAGGTGTGTGGCCACCTCAGCAGATCGAATTGGTCGCCTGTTCCGTCGATGCTGGCCATCCATTTGACCTGTTTGAACCTGCTCCACATGTCCGCCACCTTTGGCGTGGGCATGATGGAAAAATTGCTGGTGTACTGTAGTTCCACACGGGCAGGATCCTTGACTCGTTCCAGAACACGCATGTGGGTGTCGGTCATGAGGGGCTCGCCTCCGCCAAATTTTATGTAATCCAGATTATGCAGATCCGCGTTGTCCATCAGCGACAGGAATCTGTCAGTGGTCAGTCCCTTGTGGTTGTCCACGTGGTAGTCCACTATCTCCTGAGGTTCTTTTATGCCGTTGCGCTTGTTCTCGTTGTACCATCTGCTACTGCTGTGACTGCCACATGTGGCACAGGCCAGATTGCATTCCTTGTTGATGGCCACCGTCAGCATGGATATGCCGTCCTGTGCTTGTGGCACGATGTCAAATGATGCTTGCCTGTAACTGTGCTTGCCTGTCTTCTCCGCGTCAAGGCATATCCTGCATGTCTTTGAGAAATCTTCTTGGCTCCATGACTGCCTGTGCCGGGCGTACTGCCCTGCCACGTTGGCTGTGGGATCTATGCTGTACTGTTTGCTGAAATAACAACAGGGGCTGACCGTGAACTGCCGTGTGTTGTTGTTGTACACCAAACCGTTTTTTATGAATCTACAGAATTCCGACATCAGATGTCCAACCTTGAGTATATCTCGTTGAAGACGCCGCGGCCGAAACACCGGGTCATGGATTCATAGGCCCGTACGTAAAAAAGATTCTTGCGGTTATTCCAGAAATGATCATAGTTGTGCCTGGCCGTCTCGTCAACGGGTGTGCGATCCGGCATCTGCTTGAGGTGCCACAGGAATTTTTCCAGGCAGTCCAGTTTGTCGCTCCAGGAAGCGCCCGGCATGTGCCATGTGTCATAGAAGTCATGGTCATAGAACCTGTATCCCGCGTCCAACAGTTTGTCGTAGAGTTTTTTGTGTGCCAGCATGACCACGGGCACACCCATGGCTATGGGTCGCCATGTCTTTTCCGTTATGTGGAACACGTCCGTGTTGGATACCTCTGTGACCAGTTCGCACCAAGCGTTCTCGTACCAGACCATGTTGGGAAAACCGTTTCCGAATGCGCCGAGGCCATGAATGAACTGGTACTCTGGATACTCGTTCATCAACTGCGTCCTGATGTCTTCAACCCGTTTGCCGTGCGTGAATTTTTGGAACACGCTGTTGTCCATCAGAGACGACCTACCCAGCCTGTCAGCGATCCTTTGCCTGTAATCCTGCACCCTACCAAACATGGCTATGAAATCCATCGTGGGTTTCCTTTCCTTGGCCAGCATGTGGGACAACATCAGACACACATGGTGGCTCATCACATGTTCGCCGTAATCGAGATCGTACATTTCCACGTTGCTCATGATGGGGCCGACGCCGTTGATCAGACACTTGATCGAGCGCCCCTGGGCGCGTTCGTCCAACTCCCGCCATTGCTCGTTCGTGAAATGGAAAGGGTGCTCTATCCAGATTACCATGTTGTCAGCAAGGCCGCTGTCTATAACCCGCATCCATTCATTCCTGTATTGTTTTAGGGATATCTCTCCCACACAAAGTTTTTTTATCTTGCCTTCCAGCACCTGCCGGATGGCTACCTCCGTGTCCACCTGATTGAGGCGCACACCGCCAAAGTTTCTAAAAATTTCTCTGCAAAAATCTGGTAACAAAACTGTGGTTATTATATCCATGCGTGGTATTTAAAGCCAAAAAGATTGACTCGTAAAGAAAACTCATATAAACAAGTGTGATAGGCAAACTATAATTTCTCATACAAATTTCAATAGGCAAACATAGCATCGCAACCAGTGAGCACGGAAATGCGGCAGAAATGCGACAGGTGAATCCGTTGATGCACAAGGCAAAAATGATGGGGCTCTCGGAAAAAGATCGAACCCCAGGTCTGTCATGGATTATCATGCAGAGATATGACAGGCTCGCGTTGGATGAATAAGCGAATGGGTACAGCACAACCGCCCAGTTACGACAGCGATGCATGGTGACTGCGATACTCGCCACACGGGGATCAAAGCCAGTTCGGCTAGAAATAGCCGAATTGTGACTGCTCATCTGCCACAGCAGGCGCACTAAGAAACAAAACGAGCGAGAGCGAGTTTTAGATGTGCGTAGGCACATCTCATTAAATAGACACAATGCAATTACTGTTCGATCACTCTTTCGGAAAACAGGAACAACAGGACCTAGTGATCTGTAAGCCCATGGCCGTAGTAGAACCGGACGAGGAACATGAGGCCTTGGACCGAGGATGGCTGGCGCTGGACCACCCGGTCACGAACCGCGAGGTATTCTACCAATCACGTAGCACAAGAATAAACCTGGACCTGTACAGGCCAAGATACAAGCGACACGAGTATGAGGGCAGGAAGATCGGCATCAAGGTAATCGACGCCAGCGAGATGGTGAGGCTGTTGGGACTGACACACATCTATGAACAATACATGAAGCGTAAAAAATTTGGCGCGGACTATGATCCCTTTGGACACTACCATGCCCGTGACCAGTTCATGGTATTCTACACCGGATCCGCCGACAACATCATCGGGTTCACCAAACAGAAGCGTTACCGTTGGGAGAACGACCACTACAGCACCATTGACACCTTTGATTCAAAGGACCTGCATGGCCTGGAATCTGTCATACATGCCAACACGGTGCCCATATCAGACATCACTCTTGACATGGAGATACAATGGGCCTCAGACAACTACGTCAGTTACTTCTACATGGGTTCTGGTTACGAGACCTCGTCCGAGTACAAGGCCAACTACCGGGGATTTGAATGGTGGACCGGCACCGAATGGAGCACCAATAAAAAACAATATCGCAGATTGTGTAAGCGTGATTCTAAGGTCGAGACTTTGAAGGATCTCGCCAGTTGACCACTTCGTCCAATTGCTCCGCTGTCCAATTCTTGTAATAGTCCGAAGTTTTTTTAAGGGCGTTGCTGAACCTGTTCAACTTGGATCTCTTCTGGACCAGGTATAGACAATACTTTCCGTTGCTCATGGCTACCCCTGCCACTATCTCATTCTGCTTGGGGTGGTCCTCCAATACAACTATGTCATCATCCAAGAAAGTGTCGTTCAGTTGCTGGCGCATCTCATGGGCCTGGTCAGCAGTGAATCTTGTCGCAGGAGAGATCACAACCAAGACATCCACTTTGTCAAAGTTTGTGTCCGATATGCGAGTCCATATGTTGCTGTCCGGCTCTCCGTCGGCGAGCGTGTAAAACTGTACCTTGTTCTTGATTCTGGCTTGCTGGGCGTAGGGGCAAGGTGGCATCCCACCAAAGGCGGGGTGTGGCACCTCCACAAAAGTCTTCATCCACTCTATGACGAATTCCTCGGGGGATTGTTCGCTGTTGTTACTGGTCGGTTTCTTTGGGATCTTCGGTGTCGTGCTCATCTATCAAATCCTTGCCTATTTCCTGTCCGAGGTTGTGTCTGATGGTCTTTATTTTCTTTTTCATCTTCTCGACTTCTTCCAGGGCCTCGGCGGTTTCCTCCTGGCACTCGACCATTTTTTTGACAGTTGCCTTGACTTCGTCGTTGGCATCCTCTATTTTTAACAGGAGTTGTTTGATGCGACTATCCTTAAGTGAAAGAGACTTGTTTAACTCTTCTTTTTCATGCATAAGGTCTTTGATGTGCGCCTTAAGTTCTATTACAAGATCTTTATTGCTCATTGGATAAGATTAATTATACTCCATGTAAAGAGTTATTATAATACAATATAATTTTTTTGTCATTAGAAAAACGGTTGCCCCGTTTTTTTGGCTGTCTCTAGGTTGTCTTTGACTATGTCTGCGATTATACTCCTGTCTGTGGGTGAAATAACCAAGGATTCGTTGTAGGTCATTCCGCCCCTCATGTACCAGCATATCTTGAGCAGTTCATGTTTGAGATTTTTTATATCTTTGTCCATATCTTTGAGGTAATTGATTATTTCAGATTCCGATTGTGACAAAAGTTTTATACGAAAAAATTTGCATTATCAAAGGTTATAGGCACCTCGTAAGTGACTGGCGCACCGTCCTTGATGTGTTCTTCGGTAGCCTTAAGGACCATTGGTTTGATACTGCCCTGTGTACGTGTTTCGACCAATTTGTCGGTTATCTCTTTTATAAGTTTTGCATCGCTGTTCTTGATGAACCTTTCTATCTGCACCTTGTCTGACACAGTTTGATTGTCCGGAGTTAGGATACTGTCTATGTTCGACATGAGAATGGCATTGCTCAAGGTCGTCATAGCAGTGAAACTCTCGTTGAATTTTTTGACCTTGTCGTCCTCGGGTAGATTGCTGTCAAGTACCGCGCTGTAAACTTTTTGCTGTTGGAACGTCTGCAGTTGACTAGCCGTGATATCTTTATAGGTCAACGGTTTGATTTTGATGACCATTCCGTTTTCGACCTTGACCTCATTTACAATCTGTTGTGATCTCACAGTCTCCAAAAGTTGTGGGAGGTTAACTGTGTGAGAAACTTCGTGTTTGGTGTTGGGCACATTGAAATTTATGTCCATGGTCTCACCATAAGTCGCAATCCTTAAGGCAATCATAATGGTATCGAGGTCGTAATTGACTATGTTCCAGGCATTCTTGATATCGGGAATGCAACTTTGGATCACGTCTACAACCGCCTGTCCGTTCATGAGTGCATCTGGGGTCTTGAAAGCGATTTCATCCATGGCAGTCATTGGCAAGACAGCGTGTTCTTTGGTCTCTGTTTTGGTTATGGTTTCTGGTCCATACCAGATTTCCTGACTGGGCAACTGAACGTATATCTGTGGTTGCCTGAAATACTTGCTTAATGGTTCTGTGTTATCGGTCATATTTTAGTTCTATAAATATACACTATAATGTGAAGTGTGTCTATATTTATATGGGCAGATTTCCGCCCAAAATAAAGCCGTATGGATGAAGATATAAAACAGATAATCGACGCTATAAAGAAAGCACAGGGAGATCCTCGACAGATACGTGAGGAGGCACAGTCCAGGGCAAAAAATCTAGCACAGATCGCCAAGACCTCTAAGGAATTTGAGAGACTGG
>Ga0222719_10002528_pt1 | contig 16650 bp, 16 predicted proteins | sample C33_34DmetaG_FD_165039 | JGI IMG/M metagenome (GOLD analysis project Ga0222719, IMG submission 165039) | Estuarine water microbial communities from San Francisco Bay, California, United States - C33_34D | ecosystem: Environmental > Aquatic > Marine > Unclassified | place: USA: California... | reverse complement strand
TAGTTATGGATTTTATCAGGTGTCTACCAACTTGATCCGCGTATTGTGTACCGGCTGTCAGGGCTGGAAGCTTTAGATGTATGTACATGTTACTGAGAAGGTCTCCCATGTTACGGGGTTCTAGGGAGATCTTGAGGGTTTCACCAAATGGCCACCCCAGTTTAAGAAGATGGGAATCGGGTACACCTGGGTTAGTTATGTTTTTACTCGCGTGAAATTTTGTAAAGTTAGAATGCCTCTGGGAATCATAATTAAAGAGCGACTCGTCGGTATCATTGTGTAATAAGTATGTATCCTGTTTACCTATCGCATGAAGTGAAATTGCAGCCGCACCCGGAGGTCCAGTGAATATCATTCTATTTATTGCGCATATATTTTTAAATCACTTTTCCACATGTCAACATGTCCAGTTGCTTTTAGATTTTCCAAATCATCACTCAATTTTTTAGTTTCTGTATCCAGGGATTCTAAGGCTTCGTGGGTATATTGATACGTCTTAATATTGAGAAGATAATCATATGTACCCTCTACCTTATCAAACTTCATAGTCGCCATCTCTGCCTCGAGGTCCGCTTTTTTCTTCCTGAACACCACCAACTTTTCATCAATCACAGATTTTATAAATCTTGAAATATTTTCATTTTTATTTTTTTTCACTTCCAAACTTTTTACCAAAAATATTTTTCTTTTTTTATAAGTCTCAAGTCGAATATCCACAAAGTCCGATAAAATTTCTTCCGGACTTTCATACTTGTGAATACCCTTTGTGGGATGGAACAGATGCATGTTTGAGGTGTGAAATGTTTTCTGAAGTTTAAAATCCTTCATCATGTCCTTACCCCCATATCCAATTATTTCAAAATGAACATTATCTGTTGTACTGTTATTAGTGTACGTCTGAATAATCTTTTTCTCGATCAGTGAATCTAAGTACTCCTTGAAGTCTTGGGTCCATTTACCCGGTGGAAGTTCATACACGATCAACTTTCTACCCTCAAACTTCCAAAGACCCTCGGCTACCCAAGATCCATCTTGTTCCTTAATAGAACCCTTAAATCCATTAAACCATGGTTTCATGGGTACCATAGCCTCACCAGACAATTTTCTTATAATATTCTTTTTAATATCCATGGGATTGAATGGAGGAACATAACAACTAAACCCTGTGCCAATACCCTCTGTACCATTCACAAGCACCGTAGGGATGATAGGCACATAATACTCGGGCTCGATACTTTTACCATCATCATCCAGATAGTTCAACACTGCGTCATCCCTAGGATCAAACAGGGATCTCGTGTGTTTTGCAAGTTTTGTAAAAATATACCTCGGTTGGCTCGCATCCTTACCACCCATTAACCTCGTACCAAACTGACCACATGGTTCCAAGAGTTGAGCATTATTTGAACCCACAAACGTGTGAGCAAGTTTAACGATGGTATCAGCCAGTGAAACCTCACCATGGTGGTAGGATGTTTTTTCAGATACGTAGGCTGCAAGTTGTGCCACTTTCATTTCACTCGTGAGCCCCTTTGTGAAACAGGCGTAGAGTACTTTTCTCTGTGAAGGTTTGAGACCGTCGGATACATGAGCTATAGATCTCTTGAGATCCGCGAGACTGAAGTTTACAAGGTCTTTGTGAATAAACTCAGAAATGCCCAGTTGCTCTATGTTTCCATAAGGTACCTCGAGATCCGAGGCTTTCTTTTCTGTACTATCCAAAAGCCAAGTTTTTCTCGAATCGGCTCCACTTTTATCAAAAGCCAATACAATTGATTTATCAGTTTCGACATCAACATCAAATCTGACTGTGAGATCTTTGATTTTTTTGAAATATTCTCGCGCCTCTTCGGATGTAGAGGTACCTAGACCCTTATAATATTTGATTTTCCAGTCTCTCTTTCCATCACCATACCAAGCCCTGAATGTCGAGTCAGTGTAGAATGACTTTACTTGATTACCCTTTGTAGCCTTGATGATGGGTGTAACCATACTCACCACAAAACCAAGATCCAATAGACTTGGCCAGAAGTAGTGAATCATGTTTAGGATAAGACCCTTAATATGACTTCCATCCGCGTCAGCATCTGTCATAATCATCAGTCTTCCATAGCGCAATTCAGAGAGTGAAGTATAGACCTTATCTTGTTGTAACCCCAAAATCTTTTTGAGATCATTGAACTCCTTGTTATCAGTCAACTGTTTCACACTCGCGTCACGAACATTTTTACACTTACCCCTCAATGGAAATACCCCATAATAGTCTCTCCCAACCACTGAAAGACCGGCAACAGCCAGTGTTTTAGCAGAGTCACCCTCCGTGACGATGAGAGTACACTTACTAGAATCCCCAGATCCAGCCTTATTGGCATCATCCAACTTTGGAATCCCAAAGATTTTACTCTTGCGGGAACCGTCAGTTTTTTTGAGTTCCTTCATCTCCTTAAACTTAGAAAGTGCAAGAAGCTCCGCGTGAATTGGTGTTTTCAAAATATTTTTTATGAAAGATTTAGGGGGTTCAAACTTACTTCCAAACTCTTGGGGCTTGAGGGTACACTCGGACTTTACCTGGCTACTGAAACTCGGATTCACGAGGGTCGATTTAACAAAGACCATAAAAGCATTCTTCACTTGTTGGGGTTTAAGTTTAATTTTTTTTGACATTTCTTCAATAATGTGCGCAGCCAAAACACCCGATACATGATCAACGTGGGTACCACCCTTTGTTGTGCAAATGCCGTTCACAAACGACACCTGTTCAAACCCATCTTCAGCTGGTACCACACAGACAGACCAATTTTCAGATGACCACGTGCATACATCTTCAACACCTTGCATGTGCATCTTAGCATATGCATTCAAGGGACACTTGGGAAGTGCCTCACCCTGAAACTTTACTTTACAGTTTTGTGTTGTGCATACATTCGCATCATAAACTCTCTTCTCGAAGATTTTGAAAATATCTTCATCCATACCAGTCATTCCAAAAAGTTTCCAATCTGGAATAAAAGTTATACTCACACTGTTAGTGGAACTTGTCGTTTTTTTTATTTTTGGTGTTGAACAGTCTCTCATATTATTTTTCCATTCTTGGGTGTATGTACATTTATTTTCACCATCTTTTATTTTGATTGAAAAATGTGAAGAATATACATTTGTGAGTTTTGCACCATAACCATTTCGACCCCCCACAACCCTCTTTTGTGTATCATCGTAGTTGGTACTCGTGAGTAAGTGCCCAAATGTCAATTCAGGGTTCCATATTTTTTCTTTTTCATGTTCCAACACCGTGATACCACCCAGTGGTCCGTTATTCTCAACAGTGATGGAACCATTTTCCTTATCTATATGTACAGATATAGATGTTGTGTGCTTTGGGTGTAATGAGTTTCTGTCAATAGCATTGACTAAAATCTCATCAAAAATCTTTAAAAGTGCGGGGGAGTATGTAGTTACCTTTTTTTGAAATCCATCATTGTCTTTTACCCAATAGGGTTCAGCGACACGCCCAACTGGACCCACATAGGAGTCCGGGCGTTTCAAAATATGTTCGACGTGCGAAAGTTTTTGTATACTCTCAGCCATTTCTCGTTGATCTTATTATTACGTTTTTCTCTATATCACTTAAGTATCTTTTCAACCCCGAATACCACAATAAAATATCATCTTGAGTTTTTGAAATATTTTTTGGGAACGGATGTCTACACTGCCCAGTCTCTCTCAGACCCAAAACTCTAGGATTACAATTTCTCTTATTTTTAAAACAACAGTAACACACCCTTTCTATCTTTAATCCGATAAATGTGTAAAATGTTTGGTTATTTCCCAAAAATATGGGTCTCAATTTCTGATACATGTTTACGTATTCTCTCAGATATCTCTTGGCAAATAATTTAGGTTCCAGGGGCACCCCACATTTATAACATTCCGTGTTCCATATTAATTTCATATATATATTATAATGGTGAAAGCATTATATTTATTTATTTTTATTTTACTTATAGTTATCGGAGTTCTGTCTTATTTATTGCATAAATCACGTAATAAAAAATGTCCAACATGTCCAGAATGTTCCAAAGGATTTTTGGGTTTTGATGTAGATCATTCTAAATCACAATTCATTGATAGTACCATAAAAATTAATGAAGCAGGGGCAAAAACAATACAGGGTATATTGTGTAGACGTATAGAAATAGACAAAATTAAACAGATGATAAAGTCAGAGTTTGTTAAAGTTAAGTCGGAAATTGGACCTATGCTTACATGTAAAAAATTAAAAGAAATAAAAGATACTATGAAAAATAATATTTCAGAAGAAATTAATAAAAATACTAATAATAATTCGGGTATAGAAGGGTATGAAGATATTGCAAAAAGTGGAGAATCATTGCGACCATTTATTAATGTTGACGAACCAACAGAAGAAGACATAAAAGATATAAAATTATTCGTAGATATATTGTTTATGGAAATTGATAATATGTATAATAAAGTGTGTAAAAATGAAAATTATACTATAAATGTAGACGATATAATTAACATTGTTGAAAATATACATAAATCATTTTGCAAACCTAAGTAAAAATAAAAAAGGAATAATTTATCTTCAAAAACTTAAAATGGCTACTTATCAATCTTGTCTTAACGATGCGATGCGCCTTCACCGTGTGGATACACCCACGGAGAGGTGCAAACACTTGGCTGCTAGTGTCTATAAAATGAAACAGAGATACAGGGAACACGAGGAGAAAAAGAAGAATAAATCTATAGTCATTCTCACCGAGACTCCCAAAGAAAAGCCTATCACCAAACAATCTGGAGATATTTGTCAGGCGATAACCATGAAGGGGAAAAAGTGTACTTTCAAAGCTGCATGTGGGGGATTTTGCAAAAAACATAGTAAATGTGCCACGCCAATAGTCCTAGGAGAAAAACCTAGCTTTTAATATATAATACACGATGTTCGATCAAGAATCTCTCAAACCTGTCATTGTTAGTATGGTGGTATACCTCGTCCTCGTTCAATTAATTCCTCAAATTATAAAAAAACCCACGGGTATATCATTCGTGGATGACCTTGTTTTGTTTTTGCATTCCCAAAAGGGTGCATTTTCATCCGGGGCTTTATTTACTGGATTGATAGTTTTGATCACTGATAAAATAGTTCTGGAATTGTCTTAATACATTTTCACTACTTGTAACAATTCTAGTAAACGAGTGATCCATATATTTCAACCTTTTTGTATAGGCGTCATTCATAAACTCTAAAAGTTGATCAAAGTCTGGATCACCCCATTCCATACCTTTTTTAAACATGAAATCGTCTTTTTCTATGGTGGTGAGTTTACAATCTATTGCATAAGGGGTTTTTATGTATTCAGTAGCTCCTCCGTATTTGGCTAATATGACTGGTTTATTTTTCATAGCTGCTTCAACGGCCCCCATCCCCACTCCTTCGGAATGTGAAAAACTAACATAACAGTCACATCTGTCATGTAAAGCGTTCATTTCTTCATCGCTTAACATGTCTTTTATGACCTCGACATTTGGGAGATTTATTTGAAAATCTCTTAAACACGTTGCTTTTATAACCAATTTACAGTCAGGTTTGTTTAATCGAAAAAAAGCTTCAATTATTTTATTAAAGTTTTTTCTGGGGTCCAGGATATTACCTATATGATAAAATGTATAGGGTACGGGTATATGGGCATTAATCACATGGAATTGTGTTTCTGGAAATTGTCTCGAAAAAATATTTTTACAGAACTGACTAGGCACGGCGATTTTATCAAAAAGATTAAATAATTTTCCATAATCTTCATGTACCGTTTCAGTTTCACAGACTGTCATACATATTATAGATTTTGCATACGTCTTCCACTCCCGTAACTTTTGAACCCACGGTTCTACCGGAAGTGCAAAAACAAACATGTCTACATTTTTTGGTATCGGATCTGTCAACTGTAAGTATTTACTCCCAGGAAACAGGTTGGTGTATTTATATGCATGTTGTCCAATTCCAGACTTCAGGGTTGGACCCACGATGATCATTATAATTAAAGATTTTCTCCTCTTTATATATATTGAAATGGATTCTATCAGAAATGAAATTATTGAAGAGTTGAAGGTCGTCCGTATGAACAAGAAACATGTGTATGATATTATTCTCAGACTCATCGATGCTATAGAGTCTTCTGCTCCTGCTCCTGCTCCTGCTCCAACACCCGTCCCTGCTCCTACCCCTGTTCCTACCCCCGAGCCCGAGCCCAAGCCAAGTGCTAAACCAGCTGCCAAACGTGTTCATAAAAAAACGACAAAGGCTTAAAGATTGAGAGTCTAATATAAATACATGCTCGCTATCTGCGCGACACCCATTCGAGTCTATAACAAATCCGCTCACTGGCGACAGCGTTCTGCCTCCGGTGGATCCAGAGTGTATATAGATTCAGAAACCCATAATAAAAAAATCAAAAAACTTGAGGATGAGGTATCGATGTACAAAACTTTGAATAAAAAACTCATGACTTTAGCTTCTTGGAATCTGAGATCGTGTCATTCTGCACTTAAGAACTCACAAGAAATGTTAGAACTATTGCAAGATGAAGGAAATTATTCACCAGGGGTACAATTTGATGATCGGACAGACGGTGAAGGAGAATGATGATCTCATAGATGCATACGGTCATACGGGTTACATATGGTTACATTTAAAATCTTTCCCTTCGTGTCACGTCGTAATTCTTGATGAGAATCCACCGTCAGATGTGGTTACATTTGCGGCTGTGACATGTCGGGATTGTACAAAATATAGGAATATCAGAAGTCTCAAAGTTTCATATACACCCTATAATAATGTGGAGAAAACTGATACACCTGGTAAAGTTAGTTTTAAAAGTAATAGAAAAGTGAAGGATATTAAATTGTAGGGAGTGTCCTATTTACGTAATACATATATCCTCCTAGGGCTAAAAATAGTGCTAATAGTATGTAATTAAATGATAACTTTTTCTTTTCGGGTTCGGGTTTATCGGGAAGTTTAACTACATTTTTGTTTAAATCGTCTATCTTCCCTATAAGTCTCTCTAGAGCTTCTAATATTTGTACTTCTTTATTTACAGGTTTTTCTTTAACATCGATTGTCGTTATTTCCAAAATCATATAAAAACTCACAGATGGTTGGAGGGGCTCATAATCTCCATCACCTTGTGATTCAAACATGTTAAAGTGTAATTTTTGGATTGATATCGGGTTGAAATAAATAGTCTGTCTGTTAAATGACTTCCACTGTTTGTCTCTCATTATAAAAGAATTGCTACCTGTAAAACTTCTCTCTAGGGGTACCCTGGCTAGTATTTGACCCCTCTGTTCATCGAGTATCTGTGCTCTCTTGGGTATATCTGGACATACGACATCTATATACTTTGCTACGTTTGTATTACCTGTAGCATCATTTTGTCCCACTTGTGTGACGTAAAAATCTACCATTTTTACACCAATAACTTTGTTCAGCTGTTCTACATGTAGATTCGACTCTAGGGTTATATCTACAGAAAAAACATTATTAGAACCTTTAACACTTTGTGAATCTACTGTGATATACTGAACCCTCTTCGGTACGTCTTGTAGCGATACCATTAATTTATACATATAAAAAAAAGAAGCTAAGTGAACATATAAAAACATGTGGTTTCGTGCTTTCGTGAATGTTACATACCAACGTGTACACGATTGGATCTACAGATACTATTTAGACGTTGAGTTGGAAAAGTTAATTATTGAAAAGAAACAATGTCGTACCTCTACAACTACATCAGAGAAATGATCTGCCCGACACCCCGAAAAATAAAAAGGAGTATGAGGTCTATGGACATACAAAATATAGACACGTGGGATGTTTATACAAGAGAAGTTCATGACCCCACAGACACCGAAGTAATCATTGCACATAATGAAGAGGGTGAAAAGGTGATTATTGTACCTAAGTTAGACAAATACATGTAGAAAATGTAATAAAAATGTCTAGTGAAGATTTTATACCCCTTACGACTGATGAGTATAAAATGGCTTTTTGTCAAGCCCTTGAACCTCTTTGTAATGACATGAAAATAGTAATATGGAACGATGTCATTCGTAAAGAAAAACAATGTCCAAATGCACCTAAAAAAATACAACAATATATTAATAGGTGGAATGACACAAAAAGAATTGCTAAACTCGCTCATGCAACTCGTAGACGCCAACTCTGAAAATATCAAAGAGGATGATTATATCAAAATGTGTGACATAATGAAAAACTTGTATGATACGACCATAGAAGAAAATAGGGTTGAGGAAGTTCCGTATGTTTTTATCCCTCAGGAGTGTTTGAGGGACTATTTTCAATTACACGAAGAGCGCCAAGAATTATTTAATAGTTTAGTTTCCGGAAACGAAACCCTTAGACCTCGATATAATGAGATAATTGCACTGATAAATAATATTGAAGAATTGTAGAATGCAGATCTTCGTGAAAACATTGACTGGTAAAACTATTACATTAGAGGTGGAATCTTCTGATACTATCGATAATGTAAAAGCCAAGATTCAGGACAAAGAGGGTATACCCCCTGATCAACAGCGTCTTATTTTTGCCGGAAAACAATTAGAGGATGGTAGAACTCTTTCGGATTATAATATTCAAAAAGAGAGTACACTTCATTTAGTCTTACGCCTTAGGGGTGGGAAAGGTTGCCTCGCACCATAATTTGTTTGCATTCCCAAAGGGTGAGTATTCAAACAGTAGGTGTATAAGGGCTCCAGTGATAAAAAGTTTTATAGTGGTGTTACTTTCCGGGGATATCTTCGACACCCCAGAAAATAACAGTACATTAAGAAGTCCGATAATCAGTAATTCTAGAGGTAGATACTTTCTAAACATTTATAATAATATATTATATATTTATATGAAGTCAAAAGGAAAATTTTTAATAATAATTTTCATTTTTATTGTAGCTATTTTTGGTATCGGGGCTCTCATGAAGGGGAAAAAAACGAGTGATACTACGTCGAAACCAACAATAAAGATAAAGGCTATGTCTAAAACCCTAAACCCCGACGAAAAGACAGGGGGTACAGAGGGGTACATAGAATATCTAGATGGTGAAACTTTAGGGACGAACATAGATATTTCGGTCACTTGGGAAAACGGTATTGGGTTCAAATCTAATGGTATTAAGGGTTTGTTATTTAAACGTAAAGTTGGTTCAAATGTTGTGCAGACTTTATTAACTTCTAAAGCTGAGCATTTAAAAGATGAAGCTGAAGGTACTGTCACCCTCAAGGGTGATAATATTTTAGATGGGTATAGGGGTTCGGAAACAGTTGGTCAAAATACGATTACAATTGAATATATTACGAATGAAATCCCGACTAACATGACACCTGAAACAAGTAACCCTGATATGAGTACTTTTAACCCTGTTGAATTTGACGGTGTATACGCTAATTTTACAATTGAACAGAACGACTTGGATACGACAGTGAACATAGATCAAGTAGTTGTATTAGATATACCCATCACTATGGATAGTGATCAATTAAAAACATCGCTTACTAATACGGGATACACTTTATACGAAATTAAATCAGTAAATGGAAATTATACTACCACCGTTAGATTGGTAAAAGTTGATGATAAATATGTAAAACCAGTTGATCCAAACACGGGTGCCGTTATTTCGAGTATAGGAGAATTTAAGTTTGAAAAATATTTACTGAGTAATTTTATTTCAAACAGGGAAGGTGAATATTTAAATACAAAAGATACTCATAACATAGAATATATAACAAAAGACAAACTTCAATCATCTGTGTACGTTATGAATAATTCTATGTTTGATATTATCGAAAAAAGTAAAACACATCCATTATCCGGGGATGTTATAATAAATGTATCTTATCCAAACTTTTATTTGGACGCGAGTGTCGCTAAATCTGATTACAATAAGGTTGGTATTATAGATCTTACCCCTGGAAAAACGCAATCTTCTAAAAATATGATATGGAAATTAAAACCTGTTACTAATAAGGCTAATACATATAATGTATTTTCACCAATAACAAATATGGCCTGGACCTATGCGGGTGATGGTTATTCTTCATACTCATCTAACCCTACTTCTCAATATGACATTCTATTCGAGAAGTTTGGTGATTACTATATGTTCTCACTTGTAGATGCACAAGGAACAAAGATAAAGTTTAGATATTACCAAAATGGAATGTTACATGCTACGGTTAGTGATACACCTGATAGTGATTTCAAGAAAAACGCTATATTTAAAGTACCCGATAACACATACTTACAACCATACAATGAAGGTACGGTTCGTACACACGGTGATTATCAAGGTGGTATCATTGTAGAATCATTGGATGATTGTAAATCTGGATGTGATGCGGATGTACGATGCACTAGCTTTACTTATAATGATAAAGATAAACAGTGTTGGTTTAAAGGTACAGTTCCAGATAAAACACAACAGGTAGCCACTACATCTGGGTGGACAAATTGGAAACATTTAGTAAAAATACCACCTGGGTATGGTATAGTTGGAATTGGTGACTCATTTCAGGGTGACATTAGAAATGTATCGGGATTACAGTTACACGAATGTGCCAAGGAATGTGATGGGGATGTTGACTGTGTAGCCTTTGTTCATGGTTTTCATAATAACAAACCTCATTGTTGGTTAAAAAATGATCAAGTGTCTGGTTCAATTGCAGATAATACAGATGACCCCCAAAGACAGATTTTTTATAAGATGGATAAATCTGGTAAATCGCATGTTATATTGGATGTTTATGACGTAGCGAATTACGACTCTGATATGATTCAGTCGGATCAGGGTAAATCTGACATAGTTGGGGGTGCAGATGTGAACCATATAACTCGGTTAAGAAAATGTAGAGAATTTGCAAAATCCAGAGGTTCAGCATCATTCGGTATAAGAACTATGGAACCAGATGATAATTGGAAAAATACATGTTTCGTTCCGAAGTCGTATATATATCCTAGTCAACATAAATTATTAAATTCCAATAAGTATAATTTTTATTGTACCGACGAAAATGCAAATGCAGATTCTTTATGTGATGTAGAAAAGAGTAAGACTGTAGTTGTAAATCCTAAGTTTACGAGCGCCACTGAAATAGCAGACATTGGATATTGGTCCAAGACTACGGGTTGGGAAATAAAACATAGTAGTAGATTTGACGCGAGTACTCATGATGCATCATGGTTTCATGGATGGTATGCATTTAATCATTTAGCTGCGTGGGTTAACAATCCTCAAGAAACCGGTGCTTCAAATAATGGATGGCATTCACAATCGAGTACAAACGATGAGTGGATATCTATAAAATATCCAAAAAAGGTTAGATTAGATAAGTATATAATACAGGTCAGGCATTGGGAAGATTATGCATGGATGTGGTGGCCTATAAAATGGATCATTCAAGGATCAGATGACGGTTCCAAATGGAACGATATCGAAACGCGTACCCTAGCAAAAAGTGATTATTGGAAAAAATATTCTGAAATTAGACTCTTTAACATAAGAGATAAAAACATACCAAGATATCAATATTTTAGACTGGTGATCCCACCAGATGGGAGGATACGAAATAATCAAACCCCAACAAGTAATGAAGCAGCGTTCATATCAAATTGGCAATTATTCACAGATGTTGGAGAATAATAATAATATATTACATATTTATATGAAATCGAAAGGAAAAGGAAAATTTTTAATAATAATTTTCATTTTTATTGTAGCTATTTTTGGTATCGGGGCTCTCATGAAGGGAAAAAAAACGAGTGATACTACGTCGAAACCAACAATAAAGATAAAGGCTATGTCTAAAACCCTAAACCCCGACGAAAAGACAGGGGGTACAGAGGGGTACACAGAATATCTAGATGGTGAAACTTTAGGGACAAATATAGATATTTCGGTCACTTGGGAAAACGGTATTGGATTAAAAACTAATGGTGTTAAGGGTTTGTTATTTAAACGTATAGTTGGTTCAAATGTTGTCCAGTCTATTTTAACAACTAAAGATGATAATTTAGAAGATGGCGCCGAAAGTACAGTTATTTTTAAAGGTACTGATATTTTACAAGGTTTCAGGGAAAATGAAACTGTCGGTGAAAATACAGTCACAGTTGAATATGTTACTGCTACAGTGTCACAGGAAATGACTAATAAACTTAATATAAATAGTCATACATCTGTTACGGGTGTCGATTTTACACCTCCTATTCAAACATCCTTTTCCATACTTCAAGAGGATCTGGATAGTACAATTAAAATAGAAAGTGCAAAAACATTTTCCCTTCCTGTATCAGTCGGTTCTATAGAAGGTAGCTTTTCGGTTAAAGAGCAAACATGGTATAGGATAATGTCGGAAAATGGATATTTTGGTGGAGATGTTCGTTTGAAGACAAATAGTGATGGATCTTATCAATTATATGCAATTAAAAACCCTGTAACAGACGAAACTATAATAGAAGGTGATGGAACAGAGATGACATTAGAAAAAATACCAGATACAGACTATGTAGTTATGAAAGTATCAGATGATGGTTATGCAGTGTTTACTGATGACAGGAATGAACAGAAAGTAGTTACAAAAAATGAACTTTTTTCGAATGTAGATAATTATAAAAATGCTATAATGACTATAAAATCATATTCATCTACTGATCTCATAAGACCAAAACATCCTAAGTTTAAAATGTGGTGTTTTGTTACACCTGGAGTTTCTACACCGACTGGGTTTCAGTGGGTCAATGGTAGCTTTAGAACAGATACTATCGAAAATCTTAAAGCAGACTGGAAAGCCGGAAAAGTAATACTTAAAGATATGGATGGAACCCCTAGCGCGGTGTCACAAGGATATAAATACGTAGCCATAACAATTACAGATGGTGGGGCATGTGGCAGTTATTATCTTTTTGGTAAAACGTTACCAACCACTGGTAATTATCCTCTATTTAGTGTATGTAGACAAATAGGTTTAGGACAAATTAACGCGGGTTCTAAACTAGATAGTACGTGTCCATTGATAAATAAAAACTTACAACAGGGACAGGGAACTGGTACTTCTTGGGCTATTTACGATTTAAGCTCAGACGATCAATATACACTTGAAAAAGGTGAGATATACGGTTCTTTAAGTTCTGAACAGGCTATGCCAGATTCGGAAACTGTTGTATTCTTTGATAGACAACATGTGTCATGTGGTGACGATGCAATTAACCAGCTTCAATTTAAAAAGGGTGGTACTTACGATGGTATTCCTCACGCTAGATATTTTATGTCGTGTAAAGTTCAAGATACTCTCGCTAATCCTAATAACAGAATATTCACAAAACCTACGACTGATGGTGGTGATAAAAGAATGAAAAGTTTATACAATCAACATGTTACATGTGGTACAAAACCATTGCAATATTTCGGTTTAGCGAGGCACGCGGATCCAGGTAAGACGTTTGATAAAATAAAATATCAATACGATTGCAGCCCTAAAGATACAAAAGGGGAATGTAGAGAATTATCAACTGTTAAAACGAGTGTTAAATTAGATGCATCTACGAATAATGAAGATCCGTTATATCTTCATAATATGAAGTGTAATAAAGATGAGTTTTTGACAGGGTTTAAATATAGAACTGACTGGAACAGTGTATGGTATGATTATAAATGTTGTAAATAAATTATTTTATATAATTATATGAAGTCAAAAGGAAAAATTATATTAATAGTTTTCATTTTTATTGCAGTTATTTTTGGTATAGGTGCTCTTATGAAAGGAAAGTCTAGTACCAAACCATCTATAACATTCGAAGATAGTGAACTAGTATTGAATCCAGGTAGCAATGAAAATACTACAGAAGGATATGTTATTGAATATGCTTCTGGTGATAATTTGGGAAGAAATATTGACATAACTATTAAGTGGAATAATGGTGCTGGTTTTAGTCAGAATAAAGTAAATGCAATTATTATAAAACGTAAAGTAGGTAGTGACTATAAGAAAATAATAGATAAGGGTACAACCACCGAAATAAAATTGACAGATTCCAAATATTTAAGTGATTTTTCAAAAAGTGAATATACTATATATGGTAAGTTTTTAGGAGATAATTCTAATATAGTTGGTGATAATATAATTGAAATTTATTATACAACATCAACTAATAATACACCGGTATTATTGGGTAGTACAATAATTACTATTGAACAAAATCATTTGGATACCACTGTCGATCTTAGGAGTGTACAAATTATAAATATTCCACCCACGAGTGGTGGTGATATTAACGCTATTTTAGGGTTGAAGGAGTTTACTACATATGATATAATATCTCACGGTCGTAAAAAAGTCCTTGTAAATGCGGTTCGAATGGAACAATTATCCGATGGTTATGTAAAATTAAAAAATGCCGATGGTGATGAAATCAATTTACATGGATACTCGAAAGGAACTACATATAAGTTTGAAAAATATCTCGAAACTTATTTTTTAATACAACCCAAGGGTTCCAGTAAATATATAATAGACGAACCCATCTCCAGAGAATATATAGACGAACATTCGTTAGTTGAAAAAACAAAGGATGAAATATTCAAAAGTTCGGATAATTTAGATAAAGCACTATTTACGATAACACCTACAAAATTACCAAAAGCCAGGTATGTCTGGGTTGGTAAAATGAAAGATGTTCCTAACAGTCAGCGAAAAACTGATTTAATGGAAGTTATGATACATGACAAAAATGGTATAAACGTCGCAAAGGGAATAAAACCCGAATCGAAACCTGGATTTAATGCGTATGAGGGGCATGGTGTGAATATAACAAACATAAGTGATGGTAATTACGAAACACCTTGGTTTATAGCAAGTGATAGAACAAGTGATAATAATGAGGGGCAACAGGGGTGGATAAAGTTTGACCTGGGTACAGAGAAGGAATTAAAAGATGTAACATTGGTTATCAGAAAGTTATATGAATCTAGAATGGAAGGTGTTGGTATTAAATTATTTGATAATGATGATAATGAAATTATGAGTACCACTATGTTAACAACTGAAAAGGCGAAAAAAAGTCAATTTATTTCATATAATTTTCTTTTCGGCATTTGGGAACCGTCCAAAGGGCCCGGGGGGTCTTATTACACTCCTAAAGTTCGCAAGACTCCCACAGGGGGATATCCATCAGCGAAGCTGCAAGATTATATGAGTGCAATGGCTTGTGAAACTGCTTGTAGTGCCGACACTTCGTGCTATGCTGCTATGTATACTGATACAGTTAATTCAAGTGCTAATGATAACGCGTGTTGGCATTATGGAAAACCTAGTGGCACACCGACATGGGGAGATCACTCACACTATAGTACACTTGTAAAGCAACCGTTTGATTTTGGTGTTTATCCAAACCCAAAGTTTGTCGATGGTAAACCTATTATTGATGGAACACCTTGGGGAGATACAAATAAAAATCACTGGGAAACATTTTCCAGTGCCTCAGCGCATGGAACTATTTATTTATCGTGGCATCCATTTTCCTATGATTCCAGTAAAGTGTTTGCAGCGTACAAGGGTCAAGATAAACCTTACGTGGGTATATCATATCCTAGACCTGTTATTCTAAAGGGATTCACAATAGAATCAAAGTCTGATAATAATAATTATATACCTGATAAGTTAGTAGTCGAGGGGTCAAATGATGGTATGAATTGGACTGAAATCAAAGAAACAACAACACCTTCCGGTGTTGTTGGTTACAGTAAAAATAAATTAGCTATTATAGCTAGAGAAACGTTAACTAATGATAAGGCATATAGGGTATTTAGGGTAAGGGTAACGTCTGACAATAGAGCCACAGTTTATAATAACATTGGTGAGATACGCCTTTTTACTACCTTGGGAGATACTAAGTATACTTACAATGAGGGCCCTTCGTTAGAGTGGGATGATTGGATACAAATGTATTGCGAGGCTAAAGACAATGGTGTATATTTAAGAGTTGATACGACAAGTAATGCTGTTCCATGGATAGAAGGTACACCTCATAAGCATGAAGCTTCCCCTATATTTTTAAAGAAAAACTCGAAAAATAAATACCAATTAGTGTTTAAAAGTCCTTCAGCTTGGGTTATGTTAGTATGGAATGCAGGACTTAACGGATATGGACTACTTCCACATGGAGATACCCATTTTGAGTGGGAGTTTATTAGAAAACCTGGAACTATTGACAGGTATTGGTTGGTAAATACAGTCACTAAACAAATGTTATGGCCTCAAAAAGGCACTTTGGGTTATTACGCGTTTTGGGAAGATCCGACGACATTATTCACCATAAAAAATGTGATACCCAGGGATGGTAAAAGTGGATGGGGTTACACAAAGGGTGCAGTTTATGGATGTTTATCACCTGATAAGCCTACAATTGGGTGTAACAATAGTGAAGGAGTGGGTGTTGGTATAGACGATGCAACTTGCAATTATATGTATTGTTATTAAAAGAGCCTAAGTGGGGGGCCTAAAAACCCAAAAACCAAAAGAATCCCAGGAATGGAGTATTTGGCACTGATTGCTGAGATT
>Ga0222719_10002527_pt1 | contig 16652 bp, 21 predicted proteins | sample C33_34DmetaG_FD_165039 | JGI IMG/M metagenome (GOLD analysis project Ga0222719, IMG submission 165039) | Estuarine water microbial communities from San Francisco Bay, California, United States - C33_34D | ecosystem: Environmental > Aquatic > Marine > Unclassified | place: USA: California... | reverse complement strand
TCAAGGATTTATCTACGCTTCAAGTATTGTAGTTGCCATGCGTAAATTAAAACTAAAAGAAGACGAAGATGGTAACAAGGTAACTGATGTGCGTGGTATTCGTGCAGCCTGTAAGGTGATGAAAACACGTTACGCAAAACCATTTGAAAGTGTGCAGGTAAAGATTCCTTACGAAACAGGTATGGATCCTTACAGTGGACTTGTAGATCTCTTCGAAGCGAAGGGTTTACTCAAGAAAGAAGGTAATAGACTTAAATACACTGACCTCAACGGAGAAGCGCATTTGGAATATAGAAAAGCGTGGGTTGGTGAGAAGTTAGATATGATTATCAAGGATATTGCCAACAAACCAGACATTGCAGATGCAGAAGAAGCCGTGGAGGAAGTAACTGAATCTGTTAATGGAGAATAAAAACTATGAGTCCTGAATTACTTGCTGATATTTGGAACACGCTTGGTGAGCATATTCCAGAAAAAGTAAAAGCAGATGTAGCACAAGAATATATTACAACTCTTTTAGACTATGGTATTGCAGAATCTACACTAGAAAGTATGTTAGGTATTGATACCTATCTTGATACTGCAATCGAGTATGCCATAGACGACGAAGTAATTGAAGATGATGAATGGAACGATTAAATGATTAATTGGTATGACCGTGTTTCAAAGGATATTTCAAAAATTCCCGATGCTGCAAAGTATTTTGAAAATGAACTATTAGAAGCAAAAAAAGAAACAAATATCCGTGGCAGAATTGAAATGGCATCAGCAACCATGCCTGCTATTGTTGAAACACGGTTTAGCCAACTTCAAGAAATTGAAGCCATTCTAGAATATCTCAACATTGAACTTCGTCGACTACGTGCTTCGCACTTTAGAAAATATGTTGAGAACTATCAACGTGCATTAAGTTCCAGAGATGCTGAAAAATTTGTAGACGGAGAAAGCGATGTTGTAGACTTTGAAAAAATTATCAACGAATTCGCCCTTTTAAGAAACAAATGGCTGGGCATTATTAAAGGACTAGACATCAAACAGTGGCAGTTATCAAATATTGTAAAATTGAGAACGGCCGGACTGGATGATGCAAATATCTAAACTAAAACATTTCTTTCAAAATAAAACTATAGCACTTGTAGGTAATGCAGAATCTCTCGATACAAAAAAGTATGGAAAAATTATTGAGTCACACGATATAGTGTGTAGAATCAATAGAGGACCGATAAAAACTCCTAGTAAGACACACGGTAATAGAACCGACATACTATTTTATGGTGATCCTGGACAAATAGTTCAAGATGTAGTTGCTAAACTTAATCCTCAAATACCTTGTATTATTCCGTATCAAAAATTTGCAGATAGAGAACATCCTTTAAAAAATGTTTTGATTTTAAACCAAGAATCATCAAAATTCATAAAAGAATCTTGTGGATATTTTGGTATTACAAAATGGCCTTCTAACGGTTTGGCTGCTTTTTTTATCATTACAAAATGTAATCCTAAACTATTGTCTTTGTTTGGGTTTGATTGGAAAAAAAGTCCAACATTTTATAGACACGATATTAGAGGTGACGATCGACACGATTATCACCTTGAAGAAAATTTTATAAAAGACATGGTAAAAAACTCAGAAATTAATATTAATATCTATTAATACCAAAAATATTTTTGCAAGTTAACTGAGCATATAAATACTTGCATGAAAATTGTAATTGTAACTGGTGGATTTGATCCGCTACATTCAGGGCACATTGAGTATTTTAAATCGGCTAAAAATTTAGGCGATTATTTAGTAGTAGGTTTAAATTCAGATGATTGGCTTACACGTAAAAAAGGCAGACCGTTTATGCCTTATGATGAACGTTATGCTATAATTAATGAATTAGCAGTTGTTGATGAAATTGTTACATTCAACGACAACGACAACTCATCAACAGATGCAATTAGACAAACCAAACTAAAGTGGCCGCACGAACATCTAATATTTGCTAACGGCGGAGATAGAACAAAAGAAAATATTCCCGAAATGATTTTCGACGATGTTGATTTTGTTTTTGGAGTAGGCGGAGAGAACAAAAAGAACAGTTCAAGTTGGATACTTGATAATTGGAAAACAGAAAAAACTATACGCAAATGGGGTTGGTATAGAGTTTTAGATAATCAACCAAATAACGGATTTAAAGTAAAAGAACTTGTAATAGAACCAGGTAAAAGTTTAAGTGACCAAAGGCATTACTACAGATCCGAACATTGGTATGTTCTAAAAGGAACTGTAAAAATGCAAACAGAATACGAAGAAAGAGTTGATGTTTGTCACTTAGATGCACTTACACGTGGTTATGATATTGCAGCAGGAACTTGGCACAAAGCATCTAATCCTAGTGAAACAGATTACGCACATATACTAGAAGTTCAGTATGGAGAAGAATGTGTGGAAGAAGATATAGAAAGAAGATAAATGAACACTCGTGAAGTTAATATGTTGCCTAAACTATTGCCTCGTAACATCAATGAAATGATTCACGAAGAAGTATTAAACACTTCCAGATGGAAAATTGTAACTAACAATCAGCCTATAGATAAATTCCAGTTTGCACACAATAAAGCAGATAGCGGTATGATCTTATGTTCTTATGAAGCAAAAGACATTGTAGAACATTTTCCTCAAACAGATAATAACGATCCTAGTTTTCAAAAATTAAATTTTTTTGCTGAAATGATTTTAGATTTAGCACTTCAACGTTGTCGTGTTAAAACAGATTTTGATTCTTGGCCGGTGTTTTCAGAAGTAAAGGTTTTAAGATATTTTTGGAACTACTATCATAGAGACTCAATAGGAACATGGCACACTGACAAAGACGATGATGAAAACGCATATAGTCTAATTTATTATATTAATGATGCTGAAAACTGTGGCACACAAATTATAGAAAATAACGGTGCAAGAGAGGAAGAAGTGATGGTTGATCAAGTAGCAGGAGACGCTGTATTGTTTCCTTCAAGTTTTAAACATGCTGGAACATCAGCTAATTCAGGCAAGCACAGATGTAATTTAAATATTTTGTTTACAGCAAGAGAAATAAAAAATTTCACACAACCAATTAAACTAGGTGAATTAAATGAGTAAATGGTTATTCTTAAGTAAAGAAAATAAAGATCCTTATATAAATGATTTTGCAAGAGGATGTGGAGAGAAACCTGTAGATTCTAACACATTTGATTATGATGCATCAGACGATCCTATTGTATTAAGAGGCATATTAAAAAAGAAATTTATACATAAGTGTTGGGAAGACGGCAGAGATTTTTACTATGTTGATACGGGATACTTTGGAAACGAAAGAACTATCCGCAATCCTAACGGTTGGAAATATTGGCACCGAATTGTAAAAAATAATTTGCAACACCATGAATTAATACAAAGACCCAGTGATAGATTTAAAACGTTCGGAAGAAAGTTTTCACCTTGGAAAACAAATGGCAGAAAAATATTAATTGCAGCACCAGACGAAAAGCCTATGAAATTTTATGAAAAAGATTTGGAAAATTGGATCACTGACACTGTTGATACAATTAAACAATATACGGATAGGCCCGTAGAAGTAAGGAGAAGAACAAAAGAAAGACTCGAAAGAATGACAACTAATACATTAGAAGAAGCACTCAATGACGATGTATTTGCACTGGTTACATTTAATTCAAATGCTGCTGTAGAATCGATCTTTCAAGGAATACCCGTGTTTGCAATGGCACCGGCAACTGCTGCTGCACCAGTTAGTTTAAATGATCTAAGTCGTATCGACACACCCTACTATCCAGATCAAGATAAATTACAAGCATGGGGCAATCATTTAGCATATGGACAATTTCATATAAGTGAAATGAAGTCAGGTAGGGCAAAGGAGATATTAGAATCACAATGAAAATATTTGTAGGATATGATACTAGGGAAGACATAGCATACCAAGTATGTAAACACAGCATTATAAGCAAACAGCCTAATGCTGATGTTAGACCTCTTAAACAACAAGAGCTAAGAGATGCAGGATGGTATACCAGACCAATAGACAAATTAGCATCGACTGAATTTACATTTACACGTTTTCTTATTCCTGAACTAACTAATTTTAAAGGTTGGGCCTTATTCATGGATAGTGATATGATCCTTACTACTGATATTAAGAAACTATTCGACCAAGCAGACGATAGGTATGCTGTAATGTGCGTTCAGCATGATTATAAAGTCGAGGAAGGATTTAAGATGGACGGACAAAAGCAAACTATATATCCACGCAAGAATTGGTCAAGCGTTGTTTTATGGAACTGCGGTCATCCAAGCAATAAAGTTGTAACAACTGATCTAGTAAATGACGAACAAACAACAGGAAAATATCTGCATAGATTTAGTTGGCTCAAAGACGAAGAGATTGGCGAACTAGATCATACATGGAACTATCTAGTCGGTGTTTATAACAATATCGAAACACCCAATCTAATACATTATACAGAAGGCGGTCCGTGGTTTGAAAATTATCGTAATTGTGAGTTTCATCAACTATGGAAAAAAGAATTACAGGATATGATGAATGGCTGATAAAATTAGTTTAGAAGAATCTTTAGTATTGGGCTCCAATGGAAAACTAACCACGGACCCTAAAGATACTTCTAAACCTCTTGTTGTAAGAGGAGTAATTAAAAGAGATTACGTAAACGAATGTATTAAAACAGGAAGAGATTTTTATTATATTGATACTGGATATCTTGGAAATTTCGTAAGTCCTGGTAATCCTAGCGGAAAGAAAATTTGGCATAGAGTGGTTAAGAATGAAAATCAGCATTCTAGGTTAAGAGAAGTTCCAGGTGATCGTTGGGGAAAATTGATTGAACAAGATCCAAGTCTTGCATGGTCAGGATGGAAAAATTATGATAAGAAAATTCTATTAGTGATGCCAAATCCAAAAGCATGCAAGTATTACGGCATTGATTATGATATTTGGGTTAAGGAAACAGAACAAAAAATACAACAATATAGTAAGTTACCAGTTGAAATAAGAATTAAAGGATCAAGATCAGCAAGAGTTAAAGAATACACAATTTATGATGCGCTTGATTCAGGAACTCATGCCACAGTAACAATGAATAGCATGGCAGCAGTAGAATCAATTGTTCACGGAATTCCTGCATTTGTATCAGTTCCTTGTGCTGCTGGTCCATTAGCCTCTTGTGATCTTTCTCAATTATCAAACCCTTTTAAACCAGATGTAAAATTGATCGAAAAACAGTGTAAAAGTTTAGCATACGGACAATTTACATTAGATGAAATTCAAAACGGAACTGCATACGAACTAACGGAAAGGTATTCATGAAACTATTATTAAATGATAAAGAAATAGCACATTTCTTAAATTCAAACTCTAATCTTTACGAAAGAACAAAAGAAAAAGTATTGCTCTATGAACCAGAACTAAGGTTAATCTATGCAGAATTTTATGAAAAGATGAATTCTGAAAAAGTTAACGGTCAAAAAGCCAAAGATTTTTTTGATGATAGACAGAAGAAAAAATTTTACGATAAACTATACAAGGCGATTCACAGAGACGTAAAAGAATGGATGAATAATATTAAAGAATTCTTTCCTAGAAAACGTGAATACAACTTTCATAAAATACACAAAAATATAGAATACTTTATTGAAAAATTTGGTGAAGAAAATATCTTCGAAATGTATCGTAATAGTCCTTACAAAAATTTTGTCAAGGGAACAGGACTAACTTTACAACCTGATGCTGATTTTATACGCAGGAAAGATTTTACAGATTACACACAGGATTGTTTAATAAGAAATACTGTCGGTAATGAAGAATTGCTTGTAACTAAAATTGACAAAGGATATCCTATGTGGTTTATCGACAGCGGATATACTAATTTTTTAGAATTTAATAAAAAATGGCACAGGCTTGTTAGAAATCATTTACATACAGGAAAATTTTTTAAAGCACCCGTGAGTAGACTAGATAGTTTTAAAAAGTTTCCTGTTCCTTGGAGAAAAGGTGGGGATGTTATATACGTAATTGAACCAGGTCCGTTTGCAGCAAATGTATTTCATATAGATCTAAAAACATGGAAATACAAGGTAGAAGAAGAACTAAGAAAGTATACTAATAAACCTATTAAATTTAGAGAAAAGAAACCTCTACGAGAAAGAACAAAGTTGTTTGACGAACTTTTATTTAATGACGATTATTATTGTGTTGTTAGTTTAAATTCTAACGCTGCTACAGAAGCAATATGGGCAGGTATTCCTGCTATCACTCTTGGGCAGCATATAACTAATCCAGTAACAAAAAATAGTTTATCTGATATTAATAATCTTTACTACGGAGACATAACTGAATGGTTATGTATGTTAAGTTATTCTCAGTTTACAAAAGAAGAACTTATGGACGGCACAGCAGTTCACTTAGTAAGGAAATACATGAATGTCTAATCTATCAGCAGTAGCATACTTTGGTGGAATACCACCTAGAAATAGTAATCCCGAAAAACCGTTAATTTTAAATAACTTTCTTGCTGGAGTAAGAGCAAGCGGTGATAATGCGATAGCACACACCGGTATGAATGCTATTCCTTGTGATGTTGCACTTATACAAGGATTTGTTCACGAGCATGGAAAAACTGCTCCCCATTTAGTATTAAGACAAAACGCAGTAAATTTGCAAAAGCAAAATGGAAAACGTTCTTTGATAGTAGACAGTAATTTATTTTTGTTTGCAGATCCAGGTAACACAAAAACTTATCTACGTTATAGTTTCGATGGTGTATTCCCCACTACAGGTTTTTATTTCGATAAAGATATTGATCCTGCAAGATGGCAAAAGATAAGTTCTAGCATCGGATTAACATTAAAGCCTTATAGAACATCAGGCAATCACATTTTAGTATGTTGTCAACGCAATGGTGGTTGGAGTATGAAAGGATTATCAGTTAACGATTGGATGAATTCTACAATTTCTACTATTAGACAATTTACAAATAGACCCATTGTAGTTAGAGTTCACCCAGGTGATAGAAAATGGAAGAACTGGTTTAAACTACAACATGCTAATGTAACAATTAGCAGCAAACACATAAAAGAAGATTTACAAAATGCCTGGGCAACAGTTGTGTATAATAGTTCTCCAAGTGTTGCAAGTTTGATAGAGGGGATTCCAACATTTGTGACAGATCCACAACCTGAATTTAGTCAGGTTAATGGAGTTTGTAATACTAACTTAAAAAGAATTGAAGATCCTAAATTATTTGATAGACAAGCATGGATTGAAAGGTTATCAATGTGCCATTGGAATTTTGATGAATTAAAATCAGGTGAGGCTTGGCAATTTTTTAAGAAATATATCTAATTAAACTGTTGCCAGTAAGGCTCGTTCCTAGGAATTTTTAAATCATCTCTTTTACTATGTCCTAGTTGTTTCCTTCCACCCTTAAGATGATCTAAATATGCTCCCCAATCAGAGTTAATTAAAGGATGGCCTTCTCCTGTTGACATTCCTGGTCTAGGACGTATGTCAGCAAGATGGGCACTCCAGTTATGTTCGTTAACGTTGTTAAATCTTTTTCTAACTTCGTCAAAAACAAAACTATCATGCCATTCCGCCATTTGAAATATTCCGTTATTTTCTGCCTGATCATACACTCTCTGAAACTCTGTTAAAAATGCAATTGTGCTAGGCGAAGTAAGATGCATCGCATATAATCCGCATTCGGAATATTTCCCCTTACGGCCTAGGAAGCAAAGATCTTTTTTACCAGGTAATAATCTTTGTAAATTTTTCATATCTATAGGACTATGACAGAATGTATCAGCATCCATCCACATCAGCCACTCTGAGTTACATTCTTTGGCACATGCAAAGATACTATATACTTTGTGAGCAAATCTAATTGCATGCCATTTAAAACCCTTACCACTATCTCTGCGTTTACTTCTTATAGGATCGGAACTAACATCTCCATTGGCTTTAGGAACATTTTTCCATTGGTTTTTAAATGCAACAAGTTCAGGACTTGATTGGTGTAGATCTTTTACAACTAAATTTGGTGCACTTTCTTCAACTTTACAATCTTCTGCATAAACATACAACTTGATCTCTGTAGGCCAGTTTTGTAAGAATGAATTAATCATTCTTTTTCCGTATACATCATAGCCTTCTTTATGAAAAGTTGTTACTACCGAAATTGTCATGCTATCTTACTCCATTGATGACACCAACCTAACTGTGCCACTGCTCTGTAACCGTTTTTATATAAATTTTTTGTTTCTGTTTTTGGGGTAACGGTATTCCCTTCAACGAACAAGTCTGGTTTAGGACCAGTAAGCAAAGGTCCTATGACATCAAATGTATTTACATACTCTGTATCAATAAACACCGCAGAAAGGCGAGGTAAACCAAATGCACTTTCTAAATTTTGTCTATAAATTAAATTTTTTGCCTTTAAATTTAAATTAGTATTACCAAATAAAAATACAGTATCGAAGGTGTGTAAGACATCTTCCAGAAATCCATATGCATTGCCGATAACGAGGCAATCTTGGATAGGTTGTCTGATATTTTTGGTAATTCTTTTTTTAAATTTGGTCATGATAAACAGTTAAATACTATTATATTTATTGAGGTTTAAATGCGTTTCAAACTATTCCGAGAAAACGGTGCTCTTAACAGTCCTGAAATATTTAATGCTTTTGAGAGAGGTGTAATTGCGGCAGGACATGAAGTAGTAGATACTAATCATGACATTTCTGTAATTTGGTCGGTTTTATGGAACGGCAGAATGACTAAAAATCAAATTATTTACGAAGATGCAATTAAAAATGATAAACCTATCATAATAATTGAAGTGGGAAATCTTAAAAGGAATATTACCTGGAGAATTTGTCTAAATCATATTAATGGATTAGGGAAATTTGCAAATTATACAAATTTAGATCCGTATAGACCAGAAAAATTAGGTATAAAATTGTATAATATACAATCTGAACAAAGAAGACCTCAGATATTAATTGCAACTCAACACTCTAAAAGTTTACAATGGCAAGGAATGCCTTCTATGGCTGATTGGACCTTGAATATGATTGAAGAAATTAGAAAAAGAACAGACATGACTATTGTAATGCGTCCTCATCCGAGATCTCCAATGCCGGGAATTGAACACGAATTTAAAAATGTGATTAGACAAGATCCGATTAAGGTAAATGGAACATATGATGACTTTGATATTCAATATAATTATCATTGTGTAATAAATCACAACAGCGGACCTCCAATACATGCTGCAATTGCAGGAACTCCTGTAATTTGTCATGAGTCTAGCCTTGCATATCCTGTTTCAGACAAAATAGAAAATATACTTAATCCTATTTTACCTGATAGAGAGGAATGGTTACTTAGGTTAACGCATACCGAGTGGACCATCGAAGAAATTTCTCAAGGTATACCTCTAAAAAGATTAGAAAAAGACATAATCTCGCAGATAAACAGTTGATTTCTATCTTGATAGATTGTATAATAGATTTATGATTGAGTTATATTACATAGAAGACATATTTTTAGAATTTATGAAGATTGCAAATACAAATGGTGTTCACATACAGCACTATGATCGTTCTGCGGCATACAGTTTCTTTGATAATATTAATAAAGGAAATGTTCTTACAGAAAATCAAGGAAAATATATCTTAAAAATCCTATTTAAATATAGAAATGTAATGAAACCCTATTTTGATTATGAGGATAAGTTAGAAAATCCTATTTGGAAAAATCCTTTTAGAATAGTTGATAATACAAAAAGTATTTGGTTAGAAAACGATGAAACTAATATGTTTTGGATATGCATGAAATTCCCCTATCAGTTCAAGGAAACATTTGATGAAGAATTTACATACTCAAGAGACCATAGAGGTAAAAACGTTTGGGATAACGAGAGAAAAATTAGAAAACTAAAATTTTATGAATACAATCCTATTCAAATTTATGAATTTGCTAAAACTAATGGGTTTGAAATTTCTGACAATTTTATGGAGGCTATTAATACCGTTGAAGAAATTTGGCAAAATGCTGAAGAAATTGAACCTAGATCAGAAGTGTCTAATAACGAAGTAACTCTTGTAAATGCTACCGAGGATGCGGTAAAATACTTCGATGAAAATAAAAATGGTAATATTGGAAATGATTTGTTTCTGGCAAAATCTATGGGTTATCACTTCAAACAAACGTCCAAGACAACCATTGAAAAAATTGCATCATCTACAAACAATACATTCTGGATAAAATCACAGAAAGAGTTTGTAGAACTTGCATACCAACTAAATGGTAAAATTGCAATCATTTTAGACAGGACCGAAGAAATTTTACCTTGGATTAAAAATCTAGCCAGTATACTTGATGAATGCGGATATGATAAATCGGATTTTAGAGTTTGTTTTCGAGCAAGCAATAAAGACGATCCAGAGTTCAATACATGGGTTAACAAAAATAAATTTGGTGGAAAAATAGACACTGCTAAGTTCTTAATTTTTCAATATAAAGCAGCAAAGTGGTTGTTCAATAAGGAAAATGATGTTATAATAATAGCAAGTAATGAACTTATGCCATCTACAAACACACAAACTCGGGCAATGTTTCAAACACACCCGTGTGTAGTTTATATAGGTGAATATAAGCCAACTAAAAAAGAGGACAATATAATTGAATTGTAAACTGGTTATAAAGGATGAGGTAAACATTAAGTTTGAAGGTCTTGCGATCGAAACTAGACGCAAATTGGCTAATAAACTAAAATATGATTTACCTTATGCCAGACACATGCCTGCATACAAATTAGGTCGTTGGGATGGAACCGTTAGTTTCTTTGGGATCGGAGGAACAGGATATCTAGCACATCTTGATATTTTACTTCCTATTGTGGAAAATGATGGATATGACATTGAAGTTGTAGATCAGAGAACAGCACCTCAATTATCTTTTGATAAGATAGATGAAAACTATTGGGCAGACCAGGGTGTTGTATGGCCTGAAGGTCATCCAGAGGCTGGCAATCCTATTATTTTAAGAGATTATCAATATGATGTGGTTAATAAATTTTTAGAAAATCCTCAATCATTGCAGGAAGTGGCAACTGGAGCAGGTAAGACTATTACGACTGCTACACTTTCACACTTATGCGAACCTTATGGACGCACAATGGTTATTGTTCCAAATAAAAGTCTTGTTGTGCAGACTGAAGAAGATTATAAAAATTGTGGGCTGGATGTTGGCGTATATTTTGGAGATAGAAAAGAATTAAATCACAAGCATACAATATGCACATGGCAGAGTTTAAATGTATTAGATAAGAAAAGTTATGATTCTGACTCGTTGACACTAGCACAATTCACCGAAGGGGTTCAGGCTGTTATTATTGACGAGGTTCATCAGGCAAAAGCAGATGTATTAAAAAAACTTTTAACAGTAAACTTTAGAAATGCTCCGATACGCTGGGGATTGACGGGAACTGTTCCGAAAGAACAATGGGAGTTTCAAGGAATATATGCAAGTATTGGTCCTGTAATTAACAGAGTTTCTGCTCACGATTTACAACAAAAAGATATATTAGCAAAACTTGATATACAAATACTACAAACAAAAGACATAGAAGAATTTAGAAACTATCAAGAAGAATATACTTGGTTAGTAACTGATGATAAGAGGTTAACATATATTAGTGATCATATTAAGAAGGTTGCTGAGAATGGTAATACGCTTGTATTAATTAATAGAATTGATACAGGAAAAAAATTGCTTTCTAAAATACCAGAAGCAAATTTTATTAAAGGAGACGTAAAACTAGATGAACGCAAGGAACAATATGATGAAATTAAAACTGCACATCAAAAGGTCATTATAGCAACATATGGAGTGGCCGCTGTGGGTATTAATATTCCTCGCATATTTAATCTTGTGCTTGTTGAGCCCGGCAAGTCTTTTGTCCGTGTTATACAATCTATAGGAAGAGGCATTCGAAGAGCAGAAGATAAAGACTTTGTGCAAATTTGGGATATAACTTCTACTTGCAAATATGCAAAACGTCATTTGACCGAAAGGAAAAAATATTATAGGGAAGCAAAGTATCCCTTTACAATAACAAAGGTAAACACATGAGAATATTAACATTAGAAAACAGAGCATTTGATTTAAATGAACTGCCCGAAGAAGTTTCTGAAGATGCTAGATTTAGTGTTCTAGATAATTCAGATCCAAAAAATCCAGATTTCTTTTTCCAACCACTTATATTTTTAGAATCATTTAATAGTCCTGCTATACTAATGACTATAGGAGGCCATGAAATAAAAATGCCACTAGATTGGTCATTATTAGTTGGTGATAGTGATTGTGGAAGCGATCCAGAAATTCTCCCTCTTACTTCTATTAACGAAAGAGGTTTTGAAGCATTTGTAATGAATCCGATTAAAGGTTATAGGACTGAATTTCAACCTATTGAAATTATAAACATCTTTCAAGATGTTCGTTGGTATTTTCCAAAAATGAAAAACGGACAACTGTTAACAATTCCGTTAACCAATGATTTTAATCCTCCCTGCTCCTACTTCGTAAAAGAAATAAGCAGACAGTCAGAAGTAGTGGATTTGGGTAATCTACTCTGATAATTATATAGTAAGTAACTAGCCTCAGGCAAGGAAGGAAAAATGACTATGAAAGCAGGTAAAATATGGGGTCAAACAGAATTGATCCATGCAAACGGTGTGCTAGAGTTTCATCGTATTGAATTCAAGAAAGGTTTTAAATGTAGTGAACACGAGCATCAATACAAGTGGAATGGATTCTTTGTAGAGTCAGGCAAGATGATTGTAAGAGTTTGGCAGGATGCTGATCAAGAAGGACTAGTAGATGAAACTATTCTCAGCCCGGGTGAATTCACACAGGTTAAGCCAGGTAAGATTCATCAGTTCGAGGGTGTAGAAGACGGCGTGGCATTTGAATTGTATTGGGCTGAATTTAATCATGACGACATTGTGAGAAGGACTATTGGAACTAAGGTGACAAAATAATGACAACTGTTGCCGTAATGACGTCAATGAACAAAGAATACTACGACCATATTGGTTCTCTTATGTTAGAAACTTGGGAGAAATATTGGCCAAAAGAATATACCTTACATCTTTATATGGAAGGAAAATTTGAAATACCAAAATATGAGAATGTTGTTGTAGAGAGCTGGGAAGAAAATTGTCAAGAATTGCATTCACAATTTGTTCCTAAGGCATCTGGACCTGCAGGTAAATTTGCAAAAAAAGGATTTTCATTTTTAGCAGGAATGAAATACATTGATTGTGATATTTTAATTTGGTTAGATGCAGATGCATTAACATATAAAGAATTTCCTAAAGAGAAGATCGAATCTATTCTACCAGGTAATAAACTTGTTGCATTTTTTGATACACTGTTTCAAACAGAGCCGGATTATACACAAGAAAGATATCTAGATTTATCTAGACCTTTGTCAGCATGCGAGAGTGGGTTTGTTATTATGAATAAAAACCACGAAGATTTTAAACAGATGACCGCTAATTACGAAACAGAGTATACAAGAGAAAAAAGACTAGAATATTTAGGAGACTGGTATGATACAAATGTTTTAACTGCTTCTGTTGTAAATTTTAGAGAGCACGTTGAAGATTTAAGCCAGTTAAGAACAACAAATAAAACACAAACACCTCTAAACAGATGCTGGATTGGCGAATATGTTCATCATGCTAAAGGAAAAGTAAAGCGCCATAAGACAGTAGATGAATATAGAAAAACTATAGGACTTTAATATGAAAGTTGGAATAATAGGTTATGGTTGGATTGGAAAAGCAACCCAAAAACTCTTTCCAGATGCACAAGTTTACGACAAATATATAGAAGGTTATACCAAGCCCTTAGAAAATTGTGATATTGCATTCTTGGCAGTTCCTACACCATGGAACCAAGGCGATGGATTAGATTGTTCCGCAGTTGAGGATGCTATTGCTACGTGTGGTTGTGATTTTATTGTTATTAGATCAGCAACACAACCAGGATTTGCAGATAAGATGGTTGAGAAATACAATAAAAAAATTGTAGTGCAACCAGAATATCTAGGAGAAACTCCTAATCATCCTTTCCTACAAATGGACGCCAGACAGTTTATGATTCTTGGAGGAGATGCAGAAGATAGACGTAAAGTAATTGAATGTTATCAAAAAGCATACAATGCTAATGTAACCATTAGACAAGTCACACGCTACGAAGCAGAAATTATTAAATTTTCTGAAAATCGTGCTATCTTTTATAAAGTTATGCAGTGCCAAGAACTGTATGATGCATGCGAAGCGGCCGGTGTTGATTACTATACCATTCGTGATGCTGTATACGGAGACGATCCAAGACAAAATCTATGGTTCAGTTTTGTATTTCCTAAAAACAGAGGTGCTAATAGCAAGTGCATTCCTAAAGATATTTATGGATGGTGTGCATGGGCAGAAAGTGTAGGGATTGATCCTGCCGCAACTAAATCTTTACTTGCATATAATAATGGATTGATAAATGAAAGTTAAAATTGTAACAACAATGAGTGAAAAATATTGGGCAGCAACTGGTCAATATACTGTAGGACACTGGAAAGAAAATCTTCCAGAGGGATGGGAAATTTGGTTGCATGACACACCACATATTCCGATTCCATATAATAAAAGATTAGAACTTGCAAGATGTAGTAATCCACACTCTAATCTCAGTGCAAAACATGAATTCTGGGAAGAAGCAGAAAATTTTACAAAAGGAATTACTCCTCCTCCAGGCTATATGAAAGAATGGAAACGTTTTAGTCATAAGTCATTTGCACAATGGGAAACTGCACTCGAAGATATGTCAGGTATTATGGTATGGATGGATGCGGATGTAAAAATACGTAAACCGTTAAACAAAGAAATATTACTAAAATGTTTAGATGGAAAATTTTGCGGTTACTTTGGAAGAGACAGAGTAAACACAAAAGATCCTGCTTACAAAAAAGAATATAGACACTACGAAAGACTAACCATTGAAGGATGCTTTATCATATATAATCTCGATCATCCTATTGCTAAAAAGTTTTTTAACATGTTTAAAAATACATATTTGTCAATGGAGTTATTTAAATATATTGATTGGTGTGACACAGGAGCATTTGAATTAACAAAGAGTAAATTTCCACAGGAATATTTTAACGATATCACAGGTCATTTACCAGCAGTTCCTTCCCCATTGACTATTTCTATTCTTGACGAATATTTAGAACATTGGATGGGCACAATTAATAAACGAGAAAGAGCAGATGTAGTAGGACAAAAAGAAAAAGAAATGTTAAAACAACGAGGAACCATATGATGAATAAAACAGCATTCGTAACGGGAATGACTGGGCAGGATGGACCATACCTGGCTAAGTTATTACTAGAAAAAGGTTATAAGGTTTATGGCTTAATTAAAAGATATTCTAATCCTAATCTTGATAACATTAAGTATCTGGGTATTGAAAATGATCTAGAGTTGGTTACAGGTGATATCACTGATGACGGATCAATGAATCATCTTATTAAAGGCATTAAGCCCAACGAATTTTATAACCTAGCAGCACAGAGTTTTGTGGGAGCAAGTTGGGATTTAAATAAAGTTACAACAGAAGTTAATGCAATTGGTCCTCTTAATATTTTAAACGCTATTAGAATGCATAGTCCAAATACACGTTTTTATCAAGCAAGCACGAGCGAAATGTTTGGTAATTCTACAACAGAATTTCAAAATGAGGATACTCCTTTTACTCCAAGAAGTCCATACGGAGTTGCAAAACTTTATGCACATTGGATGACTATAAATTTTAGAGAGAGTTATAGTCTGCATGCATCAAACGGAATTTTATTTAATCACGAGTCTCCGATTAGAGGTAAAGAATTTGTAACTAGAAAAATTACTGATGGTGTTGCTAAAATTAAACTAGGTCTAGAAGATAAAATTTTATTAGGTAATTTAGATTCTAAACGTGATTGGGGTTATGCTGGTGATTTTGTTGAAGCAATGTGGTTAATGCTACAACAGGACGAACCAGGCGATTATGTTATTGCCACAGGACTACAGCACTCTATTAGAGATGTTTTACAAATATCTTTTGCCGAAGCCGGCATTGAAGATTGGGAACACTATGTAGAAAGCGATCCTAGATTTAAAAGACCTGCTGAACTAGATTGTTTATTAGGAGATAGTGAAAGAGCTAGAAATAAATTAGGATGGACAAACAAAACATCGTTTGAAGATATGATTAAAAAAATGTTTAATGCAGATATGAATAGATTATCTAAATGAAACAAAATATTTTAATATATTCAATATTTAGAAATTCAGGTGCTATAGTTGATACTTACTATCATCAGTTACGAGAATTTGTGACTAAATTTAGTGACCAATATAATTTTTTCTTATCGATATATGAAAATGATTCAAAAGATAATACAAAAGAAAAATTACAAAAATTAGATTTATCTTTTATAAAACATTCTTTAATATCTGAAAACATTAATACTCCTACATTTTCGTCTATTCC
>Ga0222719_10002525_pt1 | contig 16668 bp, 18 predicted proteins | sample C33_34DmetaG_FD_165039 | JGI IMG/M metagenome (GOLD analysis project Ga0222719, IMG submission 165039) | Estuarine water microbial communities from San Francisco Bay, California, United States - C33_34D | ecosystem: Environmental > Aquatic > Marine > Unclassified | place: USA: California... | reverse complement strand
TCCAACATCTGATGATATTAGCAACGAATTAAATCAAAGAAAAGAATCGTACATCTCTGCTTTTCAATGGAATATGCATGAAAAGAATTTGGCTATAAAAAGCTATATTTTTTCAAGTTTTTGGGATATTATATCTGTAATGATATTGGGAATGTCTTTATTTAAATATCGTATACTTCAAGGAGGGCTAAGCAACTTATTCTATATACGATTGATAATTGTTGGTTTGGTTGTAGGAATTTCAGTAAATAGTTTTGAGGTCTGGTCTGCATTTGAATCAAATAACAGTATTTTTGATTCACGTATAACTTCTTTAACATATGATATTGGAAGACTGGGTATGGCTTTTGGTTATCTTGGGCTAATTATTTTGATTATCAAATTTGATAAGGCTGTAAAGCTTCGATACTATTTATCAAATGTAGGTAAGATGGCACTTACAAATTACTTGTTACAATCTATTTTTGGTTTAATCTTATTTTCAGGGGCAGGATTTGGCCTTGTTGGAGAACTTTCAAGGTCTCAATTGTATATTGTTGTTTTTTGTATATGGATATATCAGTTGAGCTTTAGTTCTTGGTGGATGAGTAGATATAATTTTGGACCATTTGAGTGGATTTGGAGAGGATTAACTTATTCCAAATTTCCTAAATTAATAAAAGCAAAATAGTAAATAATGGGATAATTTAAACTGTAAATGAAAATTTTTATTATAACACCATTTCCTGAAGCAATTAATACTTTAATTGAGAATAATATTGCTAATCAGGGCATTAAAAAAAATCTTTTAGAAGTAGAAATAATTAATCTAAGAGATTTTGCAAAAGATAATTACAAAAAGATAGATGATGAGCCATATGGAGGAGGAAGTGGGATGGTAATGATGTGTCAGCCCTTATTCGATGCCATAGATCACTGCATAGACCTTTCTGTTGACAAACCTTTGATTATATTTCCTTCACCCAGAGGAAAAAAATTAAATCATGATATTAGCAGTGAATTGAGCAATGAGGAGTCGTTAATTTTCATTTGCGGTCATTATAAAGGCATAGATGAAAGAGTTATTGAAAAATATGTAGATTTAGAAATATCTATCGGAGATTTTATAATTTCTAATGGTGAATTATCAACCATGATAATTTTTGATTCAATCGCTAGATTAGTCCCTGGAGTTTTGAATGATATTAATTCCGCTATGACTGATTCTTTTGTTGACGATTTACTAGATGCTCCTTATTTTACGCGGCCTAATGAAATTGATGGACTTAAGGTTCCAGAAGTATTATTATCTGGCAATCATGAGGCTATTAAAAAATGGCGAAATGATAAAAAAATTGAAATTACAAAATACAGAAGACCTGATCTTTTAAAAGAGAAATAGAGAATACAAATGAGTAACACATTAAGAGAAGACATACCCAACTTTAAACCAGGTGACACTCTATCAATTTATGTAAATGTTAGAGAGGGACAAAAAGTTAGACAACAGCTTTTTAAAGGCACTGTCATTGCTAGGAAAGGTTCAGGTATTGCTGAAACAATTACTGTACGAAAAATTTCAAATGGCGTAGGAGTTGAAAGAATATTTCCTCTACATTCACCATCTATTGCATCAATGAAAGTTGATAGAATCAATAAAGCTAGAAGAGCAAAATTATATTACCTTAGGGGTTTATCAGGTAAAGCTGCAAGGCTTGCTGAGAAGAAATAAAATTGTCTTCTAGAATTATTCTTTTTGTTTTAAGCCTATCACATATGTCCGTTCACATCATAATGATGTTGATACCAAGTATGTACATTCATTTAATTGATTTCTTTTCACTGAACGCCTCTAAAGTTGGACTCGTTTTTAGTGTGGCAAGTTTTTGTTTTGGAATCGGCTCCCTTCCAATGTCTTTTTTGTATAATAAGTATGGTCCAAAAATTTTAATTGCTTTCTCACAAATTGGTATATTTATATCAGCTCTATTAGTTGGATTTTCAGATAATATTATAATGTTCTCAATTAGTAATATTTTTTTAGGACTATTTGCAAGTATTCATCATCCAGTTTCTTTAACCTTAATATCTGAGGTATTCGAAAAAAATATATCAAAAGCTAATGCTTTTCATGGTGTTTTTGGATCTATAGGAGTTTCATTGGGTCCGTTAATTTCTTACTATGCATTGATTCATTACAGTTGGAATCATGCTTTTATATTTACAGCTTTTTTTAATGTTTTGCTAATACCTTTAACTTTAAAGGTTATACCAAACACTGAAAAAATAGACATATTAAAGCTAAAAGATTTTAAAGATGGGTATCAAAATTCAATACTAAAGATTTTTTTCATGATATCATTTGTTGTTGGTTTATCCTTTACAATATTTAACACATTTATACCTTCAGTTTTTAGCATAGACTTTGGAGAAAATTCTAATTCAATAGTTTCAGCTATAATGCTGACAGGACTATTTGGGCAGGTATTATCTGGATATCTTGGTGATAGATTTGATAGAATCAAATTATTATCATTCGTATTCGTTTTATTGCTTCCTTTGTTTATCTCAATCATGTTTGTAGGAAAAAATTTATTAATTATTATTTCCATGTTATTAGCAATGATTATGTATTCAATTCAACCACTAATTAATTCGATAATTAAAGATATAACTACAGTAAAAATTAGGTCAGTAGTATTTGGACTTAATTTTTTCTTAATGTTTGGTTTGTCCGGCCTTGCAGCATATCTTGGAGGTTTAATAGCAGATAACTATAGTTTTAAATTAATTTTTCCTATATTTGCATTGTTATTTCCAATTGGAATCTTGTTGTTATATTTTTTAAATGAAAAAAGAAAGGTTAGAGTTTAATGTTAGTTAGTATGACAGGTTTTGGATCTTCAAACTTTGAAGACGCAAAGCTTTCTATTAATGTTGAGTTAAAATCGTTTAACTCAAGATACTTTGAATTGAATACAAAATCTTTTGATTTGTCAGGTACTTTTGAGTATAAAATTAGAGAATATTTAAAGAAAAAATTATCAAGAGGTTCTGTTACATTGATGATTAGAGTAGATAGTAAAGATTATTTTAAGTTTAATCAGTACAAAACTGAAAGCGTGCTAAAAGCTTATAAAGCTATAGAAAATAAATATGATCTCAATCTTAATTATAGCCAATTACTTCGTAACAATGATATTTTAAGCTATGTTCCATTATCCACCTCAGGACAGAAGAAAATTTTTAAAGCTGTAAAAGAGGCTGCCAACGAATTGATCGAAATGAGAAAAAAAGAGGGAATGCAGATAGAAAAAGAATTTCACAAATATTTAGATGTTGCTAGAAAAGATTTAGTTAAAATAGAACATATTCAACATAAAGTTCATGCAATGAAAGTTAATTCAAAATCAAATATTGACAACATTGAAGAAATTGAAAAAATAGATATTTCAGAAGAAATTGATAGAGTAAATAGCCATCTTAAGCAGATTTCACAATCTATTAAATCTCCAAGCTTATCTGGTAAAAAAATAAATTTTATTTTGCAAGAAATTAATAGAGAATCAAATACAATTTTATCAAAATTTTTAGATACAAGAGTTTCTAAGCATGCCATTAGCTTAAAAATGCAAGCAGAGAAATTGAGAGAACAAGTTGGAAACATTTTATGAAAAATTTTTATATAATTTCTGGCTCTTCAGGATCTGGAAAAACTACATTACTTGAATTACTTTCAAGGGATTTAAGCATAGAAATATCTGTTTCTTATACTACTCGAAAAAAGAGAAAATATGAAATTGACGGAGTACATTATAATTTTATCAGTAAAGAAAAGTTTAAAGAAATGATTGATAAAAAATTATTTCTTGAATTTGAAAATGTACATGGCGATTTATATGGAACAGCGCTTAGTAGTTTATCAGAGTATGTAGATAATAATAAACAGCTTTTTTTAGAGCTAGATGTCAATGGAGCGGTAAGCTTAATGAAGTATTACCCAAATAATACAGTTTCAATTTTTTTATCACCACCAAATTTAGATGAGCTAAGAAAGAGATTGGAGCTTAGATCTACTGAAACAGATCAAGAAATCAATAAGAGGTTGAGCAGGTTTGAAGAAGAAGATAGTTTAAAAAAAGAATTTGACTATAATCTTATAAATGATAACTTCGAAACCACATTTGAGAATATTAAAGAAATTATAAATAGAAATAAAAAAGAGGACTAAAAATGGCTGTTGAACCAATATCATTTAATAAATTATTGAAAAAAACAGACGATATCTATGAGGCTGTCGTAGTCTCATCGAAAAGAGCTAAACAAATTTTACAAGATAGAATTGTAAAGCAGATGATTGATGATAATGAAGAAATGAATGACGAAGGTATTCTTACTGAGCCTGTAGTAAGAGAATATATTGATTTCGATAAAGAAGAAAAAGTTACTTCAATTGCTTTAGATGAGTTTCTTGAAGGTGATGTAGATTGGGATAAATCTGAAGAATCTCTTGATTAATAAGTCTTTCAAAAAAAAATATATTCATCAAAATAGGCAGTTATTTGGAAAAGAAATATATCTACATTCCTTGACTCCCCCCAAACTAGTTAAAAAAGTAAAAATTGAAGATAGTTGGTATTTGCAGCTCAAAAAAGAATTTGACAAAGATTACTGGATAAAATTATCAGATTTGACAAGAAAGAATTATCGTAGTAAAACAATATTTCCTAAACCTGCTTTATTATTTAATGCTTTTAATTCTACCCCTTTTGAAAAAATTAAGATTGTAATTATTGGTCAGGATCCATATCATGGAGAAGGGCAGGCTAATGGTTTGTCTTTTAGCGTAAACAGCGGAATAAAAATTCCTCCATCATTGCTTAATATTTATAAAGAACTTCAAGAAGATTTAAACATACCTGTAGCTAAATCTGGCAATTTACAAGCATGGGCAGATCAAGGAGTTTTGATGCTTAATTCAGTTTTAACTGTAGAAAAAGATAAGCCAAATTCTCATAAAGATATAGGTTGGGAATTTTTTACAGAAAGATGTATTGAATTAATTTCATCTAAGCTTGATAATGTTGTTTTTATCTTATGGGGAAAGCAAGCACAAGCCTTATCTAAAAATATTGATAATAAAAAACATCTTATTTTGACATCTGTTCATCCTTCTCCCTTATCCGCACATAGAGGATTTTTTGGTTCAAAACCATTTTCAACTGCCAATAATTATTTGAAAGAAAATGGCAGAAAACCAATCAATTGGCTAATCAAATAAATTACTAAGCTCAGCAGGATTATCTTGTCATGTAATTAAAACATTGCTAATCTATAAAAATAGAATTTTAAAATTGTTGAAAGAGTGTGGATAAATATAAATGGCTGAAATGAAAAAAAATGAAGGTTTAAACTTGCAACCGCAAGCACTTGAGGCAGAAGAAGCGGTTCTTGGGTCAATGATGATAGATGAAGATGCTGCTAATAAAGCAATTAGTATCTTAGGATCAAGTCATTATTTCTATAAAGATTCACATAGAAAAATATTTGATGCTATGCTGGAATTAATGAATAATAGTAATCCTATCGATACAGTTTCAGTGTCAGATGAGCTTAAGAAAGTCAAGAGTCTAAAATCAATTGGTGGTATTTATTATTTGACTGGTCTTGTAGATAAGGTTCCAACATCAGCTAGAGTAGAAACATATGCTGAAATTGTGAAAGAAAAAGGAATGTTGAGAGATTTGATAACAACTTCTCATGAGATTTCAAAAAAAGCTTTAGATGCTGGAGATTCAGTTGGTTCAATTCTTGATCAAGCAGAACAATCAATTTTTAATTTAACGGAACAAAAAGATTCTAAAATTTATCAACATATTGAACCAATTTTATCTAGCACTGTCAAAAGAATTGAAGAAATAGCTGCGAATCCAGGGTCTACTATTGGTGTTCCCTCTGGAATTATTGATTTAGATAAATTGACTGCAGGGTTTCAAAAAGGTGACTTAATAATTATAGCTGGAAGACCATCAATGGGTAAAACCGCCTTAGCTCTTACAGTGGCTAGAAATGCAGCCATTGAAAGTAAGTCTCCAACAGCTATTTTTAGTCTTGAAATGTCTAGCGATCAACTTGGCCAAAGACTTCTAACTTCTGAAGCTAGAGTAGATAATTCTCACGTTAGAAGAGGTAGTTTACCTTCAGGTAAGTGGAAAAATATTAATATAGCTTCAGGCAAGCTTGCCCAAGCTCCTTTATATATAGATGATACCCCAGCTTTGTCTATTTTAGATTTACGTTCAAGAGCAAGAAGACTAAAAAGAGAAAGAAATATTGAATTAATAATTGTGGATTATTTACAGTTAATGCAAGGACCAAAAAATTCTGAAAATAGGCAAAATGAAATTTCTCAAATCACTCAATCATTAAAAGCTCTCGCCAAAGAACTAAACATTCCAGTCATTGCCTTATCTCAGCTTTCTAGAGCTGTAGAGCAAAGAACTAAAAAAGAGCCAATGCTATCAGATTTGAGAGAAAGTGGAGCAATTGAGCAAGATGCAGATGTTGTTATATTTCTTTACAGACCTTCTGTTTATGATAAAGAAAATCAAGATTTGAAAGGTTTAGCTTATTTAATTATTGCTAAACAAAGAAATGGTCCAACTGGTAGGGTTACAGCTACATTCATTGATACTTACGCAAGATTTGACAACTATACTGAATTTTAATTTATGAGCGATAAAGTTGTTAAAAATAAAGATTCAGATGTAATAGCTGATAAAAGCAATTTTTTACTTCAAAGAATTTCATCTAAGAAAAATAAAAAAGAATTAGAAAATGCATTAGAATTTTCAATAAGAATGCATCATGGGCAAATAAGAAAATCTGGACTTCCTTTTGTTAGTCATTGTATTGATGTAGCAAATAAATTGTTGGATTGGAAGATGGATCAAACAACAATTATAAGTGCGCTATTACATGATGTTGTTGAAGATACTGAAGTAACCCTCAAAGATATCAAAAAAGAATTTGGTTCAGATGTTGCTACTCTTGTTGACGGTGTTACAAAAGTGGAAAATATTGCATTTCGATCAATAGAGCATAAGCAAGCAGAAAATTTTACTAAATTATTTTTATCTCTAGCTAATGATCTTAGAGTGATTATTATTAAATTTGCTGATCGATTAAATAATATGGAAACAATTCAATTTTTATCTCCAGAAAAAAGAAAAGAAATTGCTCTGGAAACCAAAGAAATTTTTGTACCGTTAGCTCATAGACTGGGAATGGCGAAGGTTAAATGGGAATTAGAAGACTTATCTCTTAAGTGTTTAGATTTGAGGGCATATAATAGTATAAAAAAGAAAATTGAAACTTCTTCTAAATTAAATGAAGATATATTATCTAGTGCAATAAAACCAATTAAATCAGAGCTGGATTCGTATAATATAGAATCAAGTATTTTTGGAAGATATAAGTCAATTTCTTCAATCCATAGAAAGATTAATAATAGTGGTAAAAAATTTGAAGAAATATATGATTTGTATGCAATAAGAATTGTTGTTAATAAAGTTGAGGAATGTTATTTGGCGTTAGGCGTAATTCATAACACTTATCCTCCGATTCAGGATAGATTTAAAGATTTTATTGCAACACCAAAAACAAATGGATATCAATCTATTCACACCACTGTCTTAACAAAAAATAATCGATTAACAGAAGTTCAAATCAGAACAAAAGATATGGATTATACAGCTGAGGTCGGAGTTGCAGCTCATTGGCTTTATAAAGGTAATGATGAGATAGGCGAATTTGATTCACAGGTATCTTGGTTGAGAGATTTGCTATCAATTCTTAGTAGCGATAGTGCTGAACCTGAAGAGTTAATGGATTTATTAAAAATTGATATGTTTGAAGATGAAATATTTGTTTTTACTCCAGCAGGAGATTTAATGAAACTTCCAATTAACTCTACTCCTCTTGATTTTGCATTTGCAATTCATGGAGGGTTAGGGTTTACGACTGTCAGGTCTAAGGTTAATAAAAAGCTAGTTCCATTAAGCTATAATCTTCAAAGTGGAGATATTGTCGAAATTGAGACAAATAAAAATCAAACTCCTAATAGTGGATGGTTGAAATTTGTGAAAACTTCAAGAGCTAAACATGAAATTTCAAAATATTTGCGAAAAATTGAACTTGAAGAAAGTCTCAAAATTGGTAGCGAGCTTATTGAAAAAAATTTTAGGAAATTAAAAATATTAGATAGGTTATTAGAGTTCAAGAAAAACTATTCTAAGGCTGGCTATAAAACACAAGATAATATGATATCAGATATTGGAAGAGGAGGATCTACTGTAAAAGATATTCTTCCTAAGGTATTTCCTGATTTAAAAACTAATAAGAATAAAGATATTGAAGATATTGAGTTTATCGATGCTGCAAGATCTGATGTTGATGGAATTGATCTAGATGGTGTTAAAAACTTAGTTGTTGAATATGCAAAGTGTTGCAACCCAATTCCTGGAGACGAGGTAATTGGATATATATCAAGAGGAAGAGGTCTTATTGTTCATATGCATTCTTGCTCAAATCTTTCATCGCTATCTTCAAAAGAAGAAAGGCTTGTTTCAGTTAATTGGAATGCTAAACAAAATCTATCTTTTAGATCAAAAATTCATATTACATGCAATGATACTGCTGGAATGCTTAATGAAATTGCTGATGTCATATCTAAAAACAAGGTTAATATACTAGATGTATCTACTGATGTTACAGAAGGTGGAATGGCCAACATTTGGATAATTTGCAAGGTAGAAAGCAGAAAAAAATTAGACACAGTTATTAAAGCAATTCAAAATATCAAGCACGTTGATTCTGTTGAGAGAGTACATGAATAGATATATTGGAATAGATTTTGGTTTGTCGAAAGTAGGATTGGCAATCTCAGATCCATTAAAAATAATATCGATGCCATTAAAAGTTTTGAGGTATAAAAATTCTAAAAATCTTATTGAAAATTTACAGGCTGTTGCTTTAGAAAATAATGTAGACACTTTTGTTGTTGGCTATCCATTAAATATGAATAATAAAAAAAATGATATGACTTTGCTTGTAGATAAATTCAAAGATGAGTTAACCGCATTAGGTTTTAAAGTTTTTTTGCAAGATGAAAGATTATCAAGTGAATCTGCTAAAAAGATTATGCATGAACAAAATATTAAAACAGGTAATAATAAAGAAAAAATCGATCTAATTGCTTCAACTATAATTTTACAAGCATTTTTAGATAAGGGTTGATTGTGATAGGTAAAAAAAACTTAGTTCTATCTATTTCTAGTGGAATATTGTTTGGCTTATCATTTCCTCCATTTAATCTTGGTTTTCTTGCTTGGATTTTTTTAATACCACTTTTACATATTTACTATTCGGAAGTTGATTTTAGAGAAAAATTCTTATCATTCTATATAGCTTCATTTGTTAGTCATGCTCTGATAACACATTGGGTAGCGTTGAACTCTGGAACTTCTATACAGGTTGCAATATTTTCTTATCTTGCATTATGTACTTTTTATTCATTTTATTGGGTTCTTTATCTAATACTTTTTCACTTAGCAAGAAAAGTTATTTCTTTTGATAAAATTGAATTTTTACTTTGGCCAGCAATGTGGATTGTTATTGAAATGATAAGGTCTATAGGTCCAATGGCTGCACCATGGCTAAATCTTTCTTTATCTCAATCAAATTATGATAGATTAATACAATTAATTAGTATTAATGAACATTTATCAGCATTTGTTGTAATTATTTTTAACTTCATGTTATTCAACTTCATTGCTTATAGAAGAAAAAAATACTTAGTTTATTTTCTCTCAATTTTAATCATCTCAATAATCATTGGTCAGTTAATAATTTTAAAATATAATAATTTAGTTTTTAGCAAAGATATCAAAATATCTATTGCTCAACCAGTTATCTATCCAGAGGAAAAATGGAATCCAATGCTAAAAGATAGAAACAAACAAATTATGAATGAACTTTTTGAAGAATCATTATCAAAAAATCCTGACATAATAGTATGGCCAGAAGCCGCTCTTACATCTTTCTTAGCTGCTCCTGCTTCTAATGAAAGAAAAAAAATTCAAGCAAAGCTAAAGGAATCATCTATTATAGCAGGTATTCCTCAAAGAGTATATGATAACACAGAGTTGAAAATATATAATAGTGCCATTTTTATAAAAGGCGATGGTTTTTATGATACTTATCAAAAGATTTTTTTAGTTCCGTTTGCTGAGTACGTACCTTTTTTTAAAAAATGGTTCTCAAAAATTAATCAATATGATGAAATGGGCAGTTTTTCTCCAGGCGATAGCTATAAGACCTTTAAGGTTAATGATGTGGAAATGTCAATATTGATTTGTTACGATTCAAGTAGCTACAATCTTGCTAAAAAGATGGTAGATAATGGAGCTGAAATTATTTTTGTTATAACAAATGATTCATATGTTGGAAAGGCAATGCCTTATCAGCATTTTCAACATGCCAAACTTAGAGCTATTGAGCTTGGAGTTCCTGTTGTTCAGAGTGCAAATAATGGTATTTCAGGAGTCATTCTTCCATCTGGAGAAGTTCTAATAAAATCTGACATCGATCAAAGAAGTACTTTTGATACATTAGTTAGAATAAAATGAATAGATATAAAATTAAAATTCAATACGATGGAAGTAATTTTTCTGGCTTTCAATCTCAAAAAGATAAGTCTGGTATTCAAAATAAAATTGAATCATCAATTGCAATTTTAAATAATGAAAATTTTGTAAAACTATATGGTGCAAGTAGAACAGATTCTGGTGTTCATGCATTAGGACAAGTTGCTCACTTTGATTTAAATACAAGTTTGTCAGAAAATGATTTAAGGAAAGCGATCAATGCTAGACTTGAAAAAGAAATTAGAATTTCAGATATCGAAATAGTTGATAAGGATTTTCATAGTAGATTTGATGCAAAAGGTAAGGAGTATAATTATCATTGCACATTAGATGAAAACCCTTTATCTGTAAACAATCATTTTTTTGTAAAAAATGTAAACATTGACATTTTAAATAGTGTCTCAAAATTAATTATTGGTGAACATGATTTTTTATCTTTTTCCAAATTTTCTAATAAAAAAAATAACAGATGTGTAATATTTGCATCGGAGTGGATTTTAGATAAAAGTAATCAAAAATTATTATATATTATTCGTGGTAATAGATTTTTGCATCATATGGTAAGATATTTAGTAGGAACTATGATCGCTACGGCGCAAAATAAAATGACAGAAAAAGAATTTGAAAGATTAGTTATTGATCCAAAAAAAGATGCAAAAATTTACAAATCTCCTGCTAAAGGCTTAATTTTGAAGGAAATTTTTTATGAAAACTAGGATATTAATTTTATTAACGTTTTTATTTATTGGATGTGAAAGTGATATAGATAATCAGCCTCAAATCCAGTATTCAAAAGATACTGCAATATCAAAAGCAGTCCAAAAAGCTAGTCCTGGTGTTGTTGGAATTTACAGAAATCAAGAAGTTGTCTTGAGGACTTGGAGAGGATATAGAAATCTAAAACCAATTTCTTCAAATGGTTCAGGTTTTATAATTAGTGATGACGGATATATTTTAACAAATGCTCATAATATTAGAGATGATTTACGACCTTCATTTATTACTACTGATATTAAAATCACAGTAGTTATTCCAGGGGGAGAATCATTTGATGCATCAATTGTTGGCATAGATACAGTCACAGATATTGCACTTTTAAAAATTGAAGGTGAAAATTTTAAATCATGTAGTCTTGGTGACTCAGATGATATCAAAGTTGGTCAATGGGCTATTGCTTTAGGAAACCCTAAAAATTTAATTCAAAATGCGCAATACCAGCCTATTGCATCTGCTGGAATTATAAGTGCTGTTAATGCAGATTTTAATATCGATTCAAGATCGGGAAAGCTTCTAGATACTTCCGGGCAAATACTAGGAGATGTAAAGCTATTAGACAATATGATTCAAACTGATGCTTCTTTGAATCCTGGTAATAGCGGCGGACCTTTACTAGATGAAAATGGTGATGTAATTGGAATCAATACTTTCACAAAATCTGATTCTGAAAATTTAGGATTTGCAATTCCAATAAATTTTGCAAAGAAAATTGCTAATGAGCTCAGATTGAAAGGTAGTATTGATAGAAGAATTTCTTTTGGCATAAATGCTACTACTTATTTGTACGGACAAAATAGAGATCAGATTGGTTTATTTATCAATACTGTTGATTATAATGATTCTGCTAGAAATGAAGAATTATTCAGAGGAGATATTATTATTGCAGTCGAAGGATATAAAGTGGAATCTTTTGAACAAATTAAATCAGTATTGATTAAATTAGATTTAAGAGCCGGTGATGATATAAAAATTACTGTATTAAGGGAGAATGATTTAGAAGTTGTAGGATTAACATTAGGATCAGTATGAAAAATAGAAGTATTAAATTAATTTTTTTTGGATTATCTGCAGGAGCGTTGATTGGAACCCTCATTGGAAATATGTTAGCATTTATCCTCCCTGATGGAAGTGCTGTAAGGCAATTTTTTTTAATCTCATATGATTTTACTTTTGGTTCAATCGATGGCCCACATTTGATAGACTTGGGAGTAATTATTTTAGATTTTGGATTTATTTTAAAATTTAATGTATGTAGTATTATTGGTTTCGGTATTGCTTATTATTTGTTAAAATACTTTAGATAATAACAAGAGGTTTTATATGTTCAATTTAGGTACAGGCGAATTAGTCTTAATTTTTTTAATACTTTTACTTCTTTTCGGTGGAAAAAGACTTCCAGGAATTGCTAGAGGCTTTGCAAATTCTTTGAGAGAGTTCAGGGGAGCTTTAGACGATACTAAAGAAGAAATTAAAAAATCTGATAAATCTGAAAATTAAATTAGATGAATCCATCTACTTCTTTTAGACAGAAGCTATTAATTGAAAAAGAAAAGATTTCAAAGAGTAAAACAAATTCTGTAATAAGAACTCGCTTTGATAAAGCGGTTGATGAAGCAGATAAAATTGGTCTATTAAGTAATAAATCATTTCTAGTTAAAGATAATATTGCAATTAAAAATCAACCATTATCCTGCGCTTCAAATATTTTAAAATCATATGTTTCTCCTTTTAATGCTACAGCAATTGAAAGAATTCAAAATGCGGGAGGTATAGTCACGGGACAAACAAATTGTGATGAATTTGCCATGGGTTCTTCTTCAGAGTATAGTATTTATGGTTCAGTAAAAAATCCTTATAATTTAAATCTTGTTGCAGGAGGTTCAAGTGGTGGTTCAGCTGCAGCTATAGCTGAAAATTTAGCTGATATAGCTCTTGGTTCAGATACTGGAGGTTCAGTTAGACAACCTGCTGCTTTTTGCGGTATTTATGGATTAAAGCCTACATATGGAAGAATATCTAGATATGGATTAGTAGCACATGCTTCTTCTTTTGATACAATAGGGATAATGTCGAAGAAAATTGAGAATATTCGTAAAACTTTAAGTGTTATTTCAGGTAAAGATAGAAAAGATGCTACAACTGTTGATAGAAAATTCGATGATTATAAACCGCTTAATAACGTTGATTTACCAAAATCAATTGGAATAATTAAGCAAGAAGTTCTAAATGAATTGAATCCAGAAATAGCTGAAAGATATCAATATCTTGTTAGCTATCTTAAGGAAAATAATGTAAAAATTAATGAAATTGATTTACCTTTTTTTAAATATTGTATTCCTACTTATTATGTTTTGACTATGGCAGAAGCATCTTCTAATCTTTCTAGATTTGATGGAGTTAGGTATGGAAACAGAGCTGATTGTGAAAATTTATCTGAATTATATTTTAAAAGTAGAACTGAAGGTTTTTCTGATGAAGTTAAAAGAAGAATTATGACTGGAACATATGTCTTATCTTCAGGTTATTACGATGCGTATTATTCTAAGGCATTAAAAGTTAGAAGATTAATCAAAGAAGGGTATACTAGCTTATTAAAGAATTGCGATAACCTTCTGTTGCCATCAACGCCAGATCTTCCTTTTAAGCTAAAAAATAGAATGAAAGATCCCTTAAAAATGTATTTAGCTGACATGTTTACAGTTCCAATCAATTTAGCTGGAATTCCCTCATTAAGTATTCCAGCTGGATTTTCATCTAAAAGTTTACCAATAGGTTTTCAAATAGTAGGAAATTCATTTAAAGAGGAAACTTTATTTAGTTTTGCTCATATATTAGAAAAAGAGGAAATTTTTGACAAAATTTAATGGAATTTTTATACCCAAAATTTTTATATGCGATACCTTTATTTATTTTAATAATATTATTTAAGATTTTTTTTCTTAAAAAGTCATCATCCATACAAGTTTCTAGCTATAGTAATCTTAAGAATTATTTTGGATATCAAGGAAAGCTAAAAATATTCATTATAAGAACTCTTTTTGTTTTTTCAATTATCTTTTTGATAGTCGGTATTTCAAGGCCAAGGATTTTATCTGTTGACGAAGATATAAAAGTTGAGGTAATTGATATAATTTTAGTTTTAGATACTAGCAGCAGTATGTTAGCTGAAGATTTTAAACCTAATAGGTTGGAAGCTGTTAAAAATGCTGCAAACGAATTTATTTCAAATAGAAAAGGTGATAGAATTGGATTGCTAGTCTTTGGTAAGGAAACATTTATTCAATGTCCTTTGACAATAGATTATGCAGTCCTTAGCAACTTGCTTACAGAAGTGACTGTTATGGAACCTAAGTATGATGGTACTGCAATAGGTGTTGCAATAGCAAGCGCTGTCAATAGATTAAGAAATAGCGATTCAAAGAGTAAGGTAATAATTTTATTGTCAGATGGTAGTAATAATGCTGGCTCTATTGATCCTATTTCTGCTGCAAAAATTGCTAAGGAATATGGAATAAGAGTTTATACAATCGGTGCTGGAACTAAACAGTCAATTACACAAATTCCAGGTAGAGGGTTTGTTAGAAATGAAATTGATGAAGAAACGCTAGAGGGTATTGCGCAGGAAACAAATGCTAAATATTTTAGAGCAATAGATAAAAATAGTCTTTCCAGTATATATTCTGAAATAGATAAGCTTGAAAGATCAGAAATTACCGTAAATTATTTTTCTAGCTATAAAGAAATTTATATTTGGTTTATTGTAGCTGGTTTTATCTTAATTATGGTAAGTGAAACTTTAAGAACATTTTATTTAAGGAAAATAATATGATCTTTGAATACCTAAATATTGCACTATTATGTCTAGTATTATTCATAATTAATTTGATTATTTATCTGTTTCGATCAAGATTTTTAAAGTTGTTTGATGATAAGAATTTTTCAAGAAATTCAATGAGTAAATTATATCATGGAAATATATCAGTTATTAGAATCAAAACTATTTTAAGATATTTAGGAATATTGAGTTTAATTGTATCAATGTCAGGTATTAAAACTGGCGTTACTGTAAAACCTATTGAAAGAAAAGGGGTTGATATAATTTTTTGCATTGATGTTTCTTTAAGTATGGACTCTCAAGATATTAAGCCATCAAGAATAGATAAGGTAAAGTTTGAAATGTCTAAAGTTGTAGATAGTCTTAAAGGTGATAGGTTAGGAATTGTAGTATTTTCTGGATCAAATTTTTTATATCTACCTTTAACTATGGATTACGATGCTTCTAAGCTTTTTATAAGAAGTATTGATACTGCAATGATATCATCAAGAGGAACAGACATTCCAAGTGCAATAAAAACTTCTGTCGATGCATTTAAAGGGGATAATGAACAACAGAAAATAATTTTTTTATTTTCAGACGGTGAAGATCATAGCGAAAATTCAATTGAAGTTATTTCTGCATTAATTAAAGATAAGATTGGTTTACATGTTATAGGCGTGGGAACTTCAAAAGGTTCTTTAGTACCTATTGTAAATAAAGAAAATGTATTTATTAAGGATAGTGAAGGAAAGTTAGTGCTATCAAAGATAAATATAGACTTTTTAAAAAATCTATCATCAATAAATGAAGGAAATCTTTTTAGGATATCAAAGAGTGAATCTGTAAGTAGAAATATAATAGATATTATAAATTCAGGAGAAGACACCTTAATAAGCTCATTTGAATTTTCTGATTATGAACATAAATATCAATATCCATTAGCAATTTCTTTATTATTATTAATAATATCATATGTAATTCCAACGGGAAGAAAATTAAAGTGAAGTATTTAATAATAGTTTTAGCCTTAAACCAAATTTTTGCTCAAGACATTGGACAAAGAATGTTTGATAATGGAGATTCTGATTCCGCTATTTTATACTATGAAAGACTTTTGGAGAATAAGAAAATTTCTAAAGATGACATAATATATAATTTAGCATCTATTTATTCCTCTTTAGATAGTTTAGAAAAGGCAAAAGAGTATTTTAGCATAGCAGAGCAAGATTCTCTCAATCCATCTGCTGAATTGAGATATAATTATGGTAATATGCTGTACAAATCTAAGGATCTTGAAGGTAGCTTAACTGCTTTTAGAGAGGCTTTGATAAAAAATCCAAATGACAACGATGCAAGAAAGAATTACGAGTTTATAAAAAACGAAATTGA
>Ga0222719_10002522_pt1 | contig 16680 bp, 16 predicted proteins | sample C33_34DmetaG_FD_165039 | JGI IMG/M metagenome (GOLD analysis project Ga0222719, IMG submission 165039) | Estuarine water microbial communities from San Francisco Bay, California, United States - C33_34D | ecosystem: Environmental > Aquatic > Marine > Unclassified | place: USA: California... | reverse complement strand
TATTGGTACTGTAGTTGTTGCTGGTGTTGACAGCACGTCTTGGGATTCTTCGACCGGCACATTTACGATTAGTACTGCTGATGGTGGATCATTTACAACACCGATTAAAGGTTTCGGTGATAATCAAAGATTAAGCTTTGGTACTGATAATGATCTACAAATCTACCATGATGCTAATAATTTTAGAACTATACTTAATAATACTGGATTTGGTGATTTAAGGATCCAGAGCAACAATGTAAGATTAATGGGTGCAGCCGGAACAGAAACTCTTCTTCATGGTACAACTAGCGGCTCGGTTGATCTTTATTGGGACAATAGTAAAAAATTAGAAACAACTAAATATGGTGCTACTGTAACTGGTACTCTTAACGCGGATTCTGCTACAATCACAAGCTTCCAAGCAGACTCAGCTACTATTGGTGAGATTCAGTTCCAGTTAGGTTGGGCAGATAGTCATATTGGATTTAGAGAAGGTGCTCTATGGTATGATCCTTTCCATAAGAATCTAAACTATTATACTGATTTCGATCATCCAATTGAGATTGGTATGCAAATGATCGAACGTGTTTATAATAACACAGGTGTCGAGATTGCAAAGGGTAAACCACTCTATTATTCAGGTAACTATATTAATGATTCAGGACAGGAATCACCACTTGTGGCTCTTGCTGATGCAACAGATGCTGCAAAATATAATGTTCAAGGTTTATCAGCTGAAGCTATTCCAAATGGATCTTATGGGCAAATTATTGTAGCTGGTGTAGTCGATAAAATTGATACTTCATCACTCAGTGCTGGTGAGAACTTCTTCCTGGGATTAACACCTGGAGCAATTCAAAATGCTGCTCCGTCATATCCTAACTTCCCTATGTGTCTGGGTTGGGTAATTATATCCGATCCAAATAACGGTAAGGTTATTATTAACCAACAGAACCACTCAGTTCCTAGCTTCAGAGTACAAGCTGATCAACACATTAGTGGAAGTCTTACTATTGACGGGAATTTAAATGTTACTGGTACACAAACTATTTCTTCTACAGCAAATGTTGAAATTGGTGGTAACTTCCAGTACCTCAATGCTGGTGATACGATTGGTGAGGCTGGTACAACCTTTGTTGGTACTGGTTTAGATGATGCATTCTTCTCAGGACATTATTCAGGCGATTCAGCAACTAAGTCATTCTATGTTAAGATTGATGGTACAGGATCACCAAATACGTTTGAATGGGGATTCGATTCGGCTGTAGGTACAGAAGCAACAGGTGTTGCTATTACTGCTTCTGAACAGATACTTGATAGTGCATATGGTATTGAAATCACTTTCGGTGCTACAACTGGACACACACTTGGTGATAAATGGACAGGTACAGCTACTGCAACAGATATTGATACAGGATTCTTCTCTAATAGAAATGATTCTGCATACACTCACGTTGGTCTATACTTCGACGTATCAGAAAATAAATGGACATTCCTAAACAGATACGATCCAGAACCAGATGCACCAATTGATCCAAATTCAGCTGGTACACAATATGGTGTAGTTAAAGCTACTACATTTGAAGGTAACTTATCAGGTAATGTGACTGGTAACGTAACTGGTTCACTCACAGGTAATGCTTCAACAGCTACAACACTTGCAACTGGTAGAAACTTCTCTGCCTCAGGTGATGCAACAGCACCAAACGTTTCATTCAACGGTTCAGCACCTGTTGATTTAGTACTTACACTAGCAACCGTAAACAGTAACGTAGGATCATTTGGATCATCATCAGCAGTACCAGCTATTACAGTAAATGCTAAAGGTCTGGTAACAGCAGTTACAGCAACAAATATTGATCACGATGCTCTTACAAACTTTGTAGCTAATGAACATATTGATCATACATCAGTATCAATTACAGCAGGTACAGGCTTAACAGGTGGAGGAACAATTGCAGCTACTAGAGACCTTTCAATTGATTCAGCTGAATTACTTGCATATTATGAGAGTTCACTAAGACATGATAACTTATCAGGTTTTGTAGCGGATGAACACATTGCACACTCTGGTGTATCAATAACAGCAGGTACAGGCTTAACAGGTGGTGGTGATATTACTTCAACTAGAGATCTTGCTATCGACTCTGCGGAACTAAATGCTTACTTTGGCGGATCTGGTAAAGGTTTTGATGCAGATACCCTTGATGGTCAAGAAGGTACGTACTATAGGATCAACGTATATGATGCCGCTGGGTCATTATTAAACTAAGGTAAATACAGATATGGCAAATCCAAGTTCAAGACAAGGTTTAATCGATTATTGCTTAAGACGTTTAGGTGATCCTGTCGTTGAAATTAATGTTGATGAGGAACAGATTGAGGATCGTGTTGATGAGGCAATTCAATTCTGGCGGGAGTATCACTCAGAAGCAACTTACCGTACGTATGTTTCTTATCAAGTAACAAGTGCAGATATATCAAATGAATATATTGCTGTTGATAGTGATGTTTTATATATTACACGTTTGTTTAGACTTTCTAGCTCTTTTAATACTTCCTTTAACTTCTTTGATATCAAATATCAGATGATGTTAAATGATATTGCAGATATGCAAAACTATGCAGGTGATCTAGCATATTATGAACAATTAAATCAGTATCTTTCCTTACTTGATATGAAACTAAACGGTCATCCTCAAACAACGTGGGTAAGAAAACAAGATAGACTTTATATACATGGTGACTTCAAAGATGGTGATATCAATCAAAATGAATATATTGTTTATGAAGCATATAAGTTTATTGATCCTAGTACATATACTGAAGTCTATAATGATATGTTCCTGAAAGAATATACAACAGCTCTTATAAAGCAACAATGGGGAACAAATCTTAGTAAGTTTGAGGGTATGCAATTACCTGGTGGTGTAACACTTAATGGTGGTAGGATTTATGAAGAAGCTACACAAGAAATCGAAAGGTTGAGAGAGAAAATTAGACTTGAGCACGAATTCCCTGCAGACTTCTTCGTAGGATAATATAATGGCATTAAATCCGTACTTTAATAAAAATCAGAGACAGGAACAAAATCTCTATGAGGATTTAGTTCTAGAATCTATTAAAATATATGGACAAGAAGTCTATTATCTTCCACGTGAAACTGTGAATGAAGATACAATTCTTGGTGACTTAGAGGCATCAAGATTCGGAAGTGCATATAAAGTTGAAATGTATATTGAAAATATCGAAGGCTTCGATGGTGAAGGGGATTTATTTACTAAGTTTGGTGTAGAAATTCGTGATGAAGCAACATTTATTGTTGCACGTCGTAGATGGACAAGTGCGGTTGCAAGAGCAGATGGTGATGCAAATCTTATTCGACCACGTGAAGGTGATCTAATCTATCTTCCATTATCAAAGTCTATGTTCCAGATTCAACATGTAGAACATGAACAACCATTCTATCAATTAAATAACTTACCAATCTTTAAGATGCGTTCACAACTCTTCGAGTATAGTGGAGAGGATTTTGATACAGGTATTGATGATATTCAGGGTATTGAAGAGAATTATGCATATGAATATCTATTACAACTTGATTCAGGTGGTGCATTTGAAGTTGGTGATGGTGTCAAGCAGGATCTTGGTAATGGTGTAACACTTAGTGGTGAGGTAAGTAGATATTCAGATTCTGATAAAGTAATGGGTATAATTAACTTTGGTGCAGATGATGGTTTATTCCATCTTCCAAATACAGATAATCCAATTGTTCATCAGGTTGCATTTGGTACCGAAACATCACTTGTTCTTTCAGTATCAGAAAATAATCAACTTAGTGAAAATGAACAGAATGATGCATTTGAAACAACAACTACGGATCTTGGCTTCCTTGACTTCTCTGAAAGCAATCCGTTTGGAGATCCTCAGTAATGTTAAGTGATTATTTCTATCATGAGCGAATTAGAAAGAGTGTTGCTATGTTTGGTTCACTCTTCAATAACATCTATGTTTTACGTAAGGATGGATCTGGTAACGTAATTAGTACACAAAAGGTTCCGTTATCATATGCACCTAAACGTGATTTCTTAGAACGTATTCGTGAAAATCCTAATCTATATGATGATACAAAAGTAGCTATTAAGTTACCACGTATGTCTTTTGAGATTATTGGTTATCAATATGATGCACAAAGACAGTTACAGAAAATGAATAATTATTCTAAAACTGGTAGTGCAAATGATAATAGAGCAAAGATTAATGCACCTGTTCCATATAGTATTAGTATGCAGCTGAATGTATATGCTAAGACACAAGATGATGCATTACAAGTTGTAGAACAGATATTACCTTATTTTACCCCACAATATACATTAACAATTAAACCTTTTTCAGATTATAATGATATAAAAGAAGATGTACCAATTATTCTTCAGGGTATGAGTTACCTTGATGATTATGAGGGTAATTTTGGTAGAAGAACTATCATTTATCAGCTTGATTTCCTTATGCATGCTAATTTCTATCTTGGTATTGCTAATAGTCAGATTATTCGTCAGGTTGATGCAAATCTTTATGTTGACGTATTAACAGATTCAGATGGCTTTGGTAATTCAGTTTATCCTCAGCCTAAGCTTACCGTATTACCAAATCCATTAAATGTCTCTGCAGATAGTGATTATGGATTTACAGAAACCTTTACATATGTGGATAGTGCATAATGGAAAACAATGAAAATATTAAAAGTGATTATGAATATTCCAGAGACACCTATTACGAGATTCTAGAAAAAGGTAAAGAAAGTCTTGAGCTCATGATCGAGGTCGCACGTGAGAGCGAGCACCCGAGAGCGTTCGAAGTATTATCTGGTATGATGAAGAATATGGCAGATATTAATGATAAATTAATGGATCTAAATAAAAAGAATAGAGATATTAACGAACAACCAAAACAGGCACAAGTTGGTACAACAAATAATAATTTGTTTATTGGATCAACAACAGATTTACAAAGATTCCTTCAGGCACAAACCGCTGATAATGTAATTGATATGACGCCGAGGTTAGATGATAAATGAAAAAGAGAGTTATCTCGGTAATATTAGTGTAAAGCGAGATGGCGTTGTCCAGGAATGGACAAAAGAACAAATAATAGAATATCAAAAATGTATGCAAAGTCCTGCTTACTTTGCTCGTACTTATTGTAAGATTATTTCACTTGATAAGGGTTTAGTACCATTTGAATTATATCCTTATCAGGAAAACATGTTTGGACATTTTAATGAGTATAGGTTTAGTATTGTACTTGCCTGTCGTCAGTCAGGAAAATCAATTTCGTCAGTCGTCTACCTCCTCTGGTACGCAATCTTCCATTCTGAAAAGACTATTGCAATTTTGGCAAATAAAGGTGCGACTGCAAGAGAGATGCTTGCAAGGGTTACACTTGCTCTCGAAAATCTTCCTTTCTTTCTTCAGCCTGGTTGTAAAGCCCTTAATAAAGGTTCTATTGAGTTCAGTAATAATTCTCGGATTATTGCTGCTGCTACTAGTGGATCTTCTATTCGGGGTATGTCTGTTAATCTCCTTTATCTAGACGAATTTGCCTTTGTTGAACGTGCAGCAGAGTTCTATACATCAACATATCCAGTTGTATCAGCAGGTAAGGATACAAAGGTTATTATTACTTCTACAGCAAATGGTATTGGTAACCAGTTTTATAAGATATGGGAAGGTGCAACACAAGGTATAAATGAATTTAAACCATTCCGTGTTGATTGGTGGGATGTACCAGGAAGAGACGAAGAATGGAAAAATCAAACAGTTTCTAATACAAGTCAGCTACAATTTGATCAGGAATTTGGTAATACATTCTTCGGAACTGGTGATACACTTATTAATGCAGAAACTCTAATGGGCTTTAGAGCAAAGCCACCTGTTCATGTAGATGGTGATCTATATGTTTATAAAGAGCCAGTAAAAGGTCATGAATATATCATGACAGTAGATGTTTCAAAGGGAAGAGGCCAGGACTACAGTACATTTAATTTGATCGATATTAGCAGTAGACCCTTTGAACAGGTTGCTGTATATCGCAATAATCTTATCTCTCCTATTCTCTTCCCAAATATTATTTATAAGTACGCAAAGCTTTATAATGAAGCTTATGTAGTTATTGAATCGAATGATCAGGGATCTGTTGTTTGTAATGGATTATATCATGATCTAGAATATGAACAAATGCATGTTGAATCTACTGTAAAGGCAAATGCACTTGGTATTGAAATGAATAGAAAAGTTAAAAGACTTGGATGTTCATCTATTAAGGATATATTAGAGAATGGCAAACTACAAGTTGCAGATGAAAATACAATATTAGAAATATCTACATTTACTGCACGTGGTCAATCATATGAGGCTTCAGAAGGAAATCATGATGATCTAATGATGAATTTAGTAATGTTTGGATATTTTGTTTCTACAAGTCACTTTGCTAATTTGACTGATATTAATATTAAACAAATGTTATTTGATCAAAAAATGAAAGAAATAGAGGATGATGTTGTACCATTTGGGTTTATAGATGATGGTGCTGAACAAATAGAACGTATAGAACAAACAGAACGAGGTGGATGGGCTATTGAATATGATGCGGATCTCTAAAAATAGTATTCTTATAAATAGAAGTATTGAAACTCCGTATTATGAATTATAAGCTTATAATTTAACTCAGAGGAAAGAGTCATGGCATTATTTACACCTTCAGCCTCTCCGGCGATTACCGTCAGAGAAATTGATCTAACTGGTGTAGTGCCAAACGTAACAACAAGCACAGGTGCATTCGTTGGGGAATTTAAATGGGGACCAATCAATACCCCTATTTTGGTTTCAAACGAAAGCGGTCTTGTTGAGCAATTTGGAACACCAGATAGTGATAATACTGTAGAATGGCATTCTGCAGCATATTTTTTAAGATATGGCGATGCCCTATTCGTTGTTCGTGGCGAGAACAACTCGGGCGATTTACCTGTTAACGCTTACGATGCTTCAGCAGCAGTTGGCGCAGCAGATTCAGCAAGTTACCCTATTCCATCAGCTTCACGTCCACTTGTTAAAAGTGATGAGAACTGGGACAATCAAAAGGCAACCTTAGCAAATACTTCATTTGTTGAAAATGATGCAACAGTTACTGTTAATCATACGTTCATTGCAAAATGGGCAGGTGATATTGGTAGCTCACTTTCAGTACATTTCTTAGGTGCCGATTCAGCTTCAGACACAACAGCATTTGATGCATGGACATATCGTACTAACTTCGATGCAGCTCCAGGAACAAGCTCATATGCTTCAGATCGTGGTGCATCAAACGATGAAATGCACGTAGCAGTTGTTGATCAAGATGGTCTATTCTCAGGGACAAGAGGAACAGTTCTAGAAACATTCCCTTATCTTTCACTGGCAAAAGGCGCAACAAACGCAGATGGTTCAACGAACTATATGCCTGATGTTATCAATAACGCATCAAAATATGTTTGGCAGGCTGGCTTCGGTCCAGCACTAACCTCAAATGGACGTTTATTCTCAACTCTTGCAGGTACAAATGCAGATTCGGGTGATAACTACGTTCTAGCAGGTGGTGACGTAGCACAGTCAGTATCTCTTGTAAATGGTAGAGATACAACAGCACTTGATGCAGGTGATTACGCAACAGGCTTCGATGAATTTGAAGATACAGAAAATATCACGGTCGATATGCTTATCGCTCCTGGTATGAGTAATAGATCGGATCAAACAACTGTTGTTAACGATCTGGTATCAATTGCAGGCACAACAAGAAAAGATTGTGTAGCAGTTACATCACCAGCACGTTCAGATATTATCAATAATGCAACACCAGTTGCTGATACTATCACAACAGCTAATACGTTCACTGCTTCTTCATATTTGATTGTTGATAATAACTATCTAAAAGTGTATGATAAGTACAATGATCAATATATCAGGATCCCAGCCGCTTCTTCAACTGCAGGTCTGATGGCGAATACAGATTTCGTCGCAGCCCCTTGGTTCTCACCAGCAGGTCCAAGACGTGGTCAATATCTTGGTATCACAGCATTAGCTTATTCACCAAACAAATCAGAAAGAGATCAACTCTATAGAGCAGGTGTTAACCCAATTGCTAACATTCCTGGTCAGGGTGTACTTCTCTTTGGTGATAAGACAAAGCTCGCACGTCCAAGTGCATTCGATAGAATTAACGTTCGTCGTCTGTTCCTTGGTATTGAACGAGCAATCGCAATTGCAGCTCGTAACGTGATGTTTGAATTCAATGACGAATTCACACGTGCCGAGTTCACCAATATCATTGAACCTTTCTTAAGAGAGATTCAAGGTAGACGTGGTATTACCGACTTCCGTGTCGTTTGTGACGAAACAAATAACACTGCAGAGGTAATTGACCGTAATGAATTTATCGCAAACGTCTTCATCAAGCCAGCACGTTCTATTAACTACGTAACATTGAATTTCGTAGCAGTTAGAACAGGTGTTGACTTCGAAGAAGTCGTTGGCACAGTTTAATTTGGAGGAGAATAAGAAATGGCTATTTTAGGCGTAGATGATTTCAAATCCAAATTAAGAGGTGGTGGTGCTCGCCCCAATCTATTCAAGGCGACTATCAACTTCCCTGGATATGCGGCTGGTGATGTTGAACTTACATCGTTCCTTTGTGAAGCTGCTCAGCTTCCTGGTTCGATTATGGGTACAATCATTATCCCATTCCGTGGTAGACAGCTCAAGATTGCTGGTGATAGAACCTTTGATACGTGGACACCGACCATTATCAACGACACAGACTTCAACGTCCGTAATGCTATGGAACGTTGGATGAATGGTATTAACTCACACCAAGCCAACTCAGGTTTGACTGCACCAGTTGATTACCAAGCTGATCTTGTCGTAGAACAGCTCGATAAAGATGAATCAGTTCTGAAGACATACAACTTCCGTGGTTGTTTCCCAACGAACGTTTCACCTATCGATCTGAACTACGGTGATAACGATAATATTGAAAGATTCCAGGTTGAATTCCAAGTTCAATACTGGGAGTCTGGAACCACGTCTTAATTGGTATAATATATAAAAGGATGGGCGGGATTTTTCGCCCATCCTATACTTACTAAAAAATATGATAATGACTATTACAGTAGATGAAATGATTGAAAGATTCAACGGTTTTAGAGAGTTTAGGACTGTTTATGATATTGGAGCACATAATGGTAGGTTTACAAAAAGATATAATGTAAAATTTGCCCGTGCTAAGTTTTTTTGTTTTGAGGCTAATAAAGATAAACCGAGTACTATCGGTGATACTAAATGGTTTCGAACTGTACTTTCTGATAAGGATAATAAGATAGTTAATTTTTATGAAAAAAAGATTGGATATAATACTGGAGATTCTTATTATAAACAGACATGGGCTTATGAAAACGTAAATCCAACAAAGATAAGTACTAAGACCCTTGATACAATGATAAAGGAAAATAATATACCATTACCTGATTTTATCAAAATTGATACCCAAGGATCTGAACTTGATATTTTATCAGCATCAGGTGATGCGCTTGAAAACTGTAAATTAATATTATGTGAAGTACCTGCTATAGGTGCAATTTATAACGAAGGTGCACCAAGTCATGAGGAATATATGAATTTTTTTGAAATGGCAGGCTTTAAAAAATATAAAATTATTAAAGATATTCACGGTCGAGAAAGAACTGAAATAGTTCAACACGATATAGTATATTATAAATGAGGAGAGATTGCTAATGGCTGACCCAACAGGTATTAAGCTATTTGGCTTTGAAATTAAAAGAGCCAAAAAGCAAGAAGATGAAGATAAAAAATTAAAATCTATTGTACCATCAGTCGATGAAGAAGGTGCCGGTTATGTGACGGCGTCGGGTTCACATTACGGTCAGTACCTCGATATTGATGGTGACAAATCAAAAGACAATGCTACGCTTATTCAAAAATATCGTGGTGTTGCTATGCATCCAGAAGTAGATGCTGCTATTGAAGATATTGTTAACGAGATGATTGTTGCACAAGACGATGATCCAATTACAGTCAATATGGATAATGTTAAGATATCAGAAAGTATTAAAAAGAAAATTTCAGAAGAATTTAATGATATCCTCTATATGCTTAAGTTTAGAGACTTAGGACATGATATCGCTAGATCATGGTATGTTGATGGAAGATTAAATTATCACTTAGTAGTAAATGAGGATAGTCCTAAATTAGGTATTCAGGATATTCGTCCTATTGATTCTGCAAAGATTCGTAAAGTAAAAGAGATCAAGACAAAGAAAGATCCTGTTACTGGTGCTAAGGTAATTGAAAAACAAAACGAATATTACATCTATCAAGAAAAGCCTGGACAAATGAATTCAGGTGTAAAGCTAACAAAAGATTCAGTTGTATATTGTACATCTGGTCTTTTAGATGCTACAAAGAAACACGTTGTTTCATACCTTCATAAAGCTTTAAAACCTATCAATCAACTTCGTATGATGGAAGACTCGTTAGTCATTTATAGACTTGCACGTGCTCCAGAACGTCGTATTTTTTATATTGATGTAGGTAACTTACCTAAAGGTAAAGCTGAAGAATATATGAAAGGTATTATGACAAAATACCGTAATAAGTTAGTATATGATGCACGTACAGGTGATATTAGAGATGATCGTAAGCATATGTCAATGCTTGAAGATTTCTGGTTACCAAGACGTGAAGGTGGTAGAGGTACAGAGATTACTACACTACCAGGTGGTGAAAACTTAGGTCAGATCGATGATATTATCTATTTTCAAAAGAGATTATATCGTTCACTTAACGTTCCTATTAATAGATTAGAACAAGAAGCACAGTTTAGTCTTGGTAGATCTACAGAAATCTCACGTGACGAACTGAAGTTCCAAAAGTTTATTGACCGTCTTCGTCAGAGATTCTCTACATTGTTCAGAGAGATTCTCAAAAAACAACTTATCCTTAAAAGTATTATTACAGAGGAAGATTGGGAAGAATGGTCATATCAGTTATCTTTTGACTTCGCAAGGGATAACCACTTTACAGAATTAAAAGATGCAGAGATCCTAAGAGAAAGACTACAAACCCTTGACCAGATTTCAAATTATACTGGTGAAGATGGTTACTTCTCTAAAGAATGGGTAATGAAAAATGTTCTTATGTTTAGTGATGATGATATAAAGAACATCCAAGGACAGAAAGAAAAAGAACCTGCTGAACCAGAACAGGATCAGCAACAAGAGCCAGAACAGGAGCAATAAAATGGCAGATGATGAAATGACAGCACAAATTGGTGATATGATTGATTTCTCCGCAAATGGTGATTTCAATAAGGCTAATAATATTTTTAATGATATTATGGCTGGACGAATCCAATCAGCACTGGATCAAGAAAAAGTAGCATTAGCTAATCAAGTCTATAATGGTGGTGATGAAGATCAAATGGAACTTCCATTAGAAGATGATGAAGAGTATTCAGATGAAGAACTTGAGGCTGCAGCAGATGAAGTTGCTGATGCTGAAGATTTAGATGATGAATTTGATGATGAAGAAGAAAAATAATTCTTTTTAGAAAATTTAATTTATATAAATAATTGCATGTAAAGGGTAAATACTTTACAATGTAAAATTATTTCGAGGCGCAAAGATATGAAGCTTATTACAGAATATAAAGAATCAGATGTTCAATGTATCGTTGAAAAGAAAGAAGACGGTACAAAAAACTATATGATTGAAGGCATCTTTGCACAGGCCGATCAAAAGAATAGAAATGGACGTGTTTATCCAAAACCTATTATGGAAGGTGCGATTAAAAAATACGTCGATGAACAGGTTTCTAAGGGTAGAGCAGTTGGGGAATTAAATCATCCATCTGGTCCTACTGTTAACTTAGATAAAGTTTCCCACAAAATTACTGAACTCAAAATGGATGGTTCTAATGTAATTGGGAAAGCACGCATACTGGAAACTCCTATGGGTCAGATCGTTAGAGGTCTACTTGATGGCGAGGTTTCACTAGGCGTATCAACTCGTGGTATGGGAAGTCTTGAGAATAGAAATGGTGTTATGTATGTCAAGGAAGACTTTATGTTGAATACCGTTGACATCGTCCAGGATCCATCTGCACCTAACGCATTTGTTAATGGAGTTATGGAAGGCGTAGAATGGGTATGGAATAATGGTATTATCGAAGCTCAAGAAATTGAAAAGATTGAGACTGAAATTAAAAAAGCTTCAAGAGCAGATCTGTACGAAGTACAAGTTCGTGAGTTTAAGAATTTCCTCTCGTTACTCGAAACTAGATAAAATAAGGAGTCAATTATGACTGAATACCAAACTAGTGACTTGGAGGAAACTGAATCAATTGATGAAATCTTCGGATCTAAAAAGGTATCTTCCGGTCCAGCACAGCATGATTTGGGCGTGTCATTTCATCGCAAAGAGGACCATAAGAAATTAATGAAAAATAAGCATGGTGTTGAAACAAAGTGGCACGGCGGACGTGATGGTGATGAGCTAAGTTATCATGGCCCTTTACGTAAAGTGAAAAAAGCTCTTATTACTCACTATGGGGGTGATCACGATGAAGCTAAATTTCATCATCCTCACATTTTTGGTGCAAAGAAAGAATCATTAAACTACGACGAAGAGGATAATATGGTGGAAGCTCAGGGTCACGATCCGAAAAACGCAGAAGCCCAGTCTATTGCATCTGTTGATAAAGCAGGTGAAGCAACTGGCACGGCTCCAGCTCGTAAGGGCGATAAAAAGAACAGCGAACCAATGCCAAAGACTAAAGCAGCTCTAATGGCAGGCATGGTGTCTAAAATGCAGGGCATGAATAAACAAGCTCTGATGGCTTTGTACGGTGAAGCATTTGAAGATGATCAGGAACTGGAAACAGTTGCTGAACAAGAAGCTTCTTATGACTTCGACGCTGATCTAAACGCTCTAGTAGAATCCGAAGCAACTCTCTCTGATGAGTTCAAGGGTAAAGCTGGAATCATTTTTGAAGCAGCAGTCAAATCAAAAATTGCTGAAGAAGTAGAACGTCTTGAAGAAAATTACAAGACTGAACTTCAAGAAGAAGTCGATACCTTTAAGAACGAAATGGTTGAAAAGGTAGATGGCTATCTTAACTACGTAGTTGAAAATTGGATGGAAGAAAACAAACTGGCTATCCAGTCTGGTCTTCGTACGGAAATCGCAGAAGGTTTCATGAACAAATTGAAAGATCTGTTTACTGAATCTTATGTAGAAGTTCCAGAGTCCAAAGTCGACCTAGTGGATGATCTTGCAGAGCAGGTTGAAGAGCTTGAAACTAAGCTTAACGAATCTACTGCAAAGCAGATCCAAATGACTGAAGAGCTTGAGCAGTTCAAGCGTTATGAAGTCATTAGAGAACACGCACGTGGTCTCGCCGAAACAGAAGTAGAGAAACTGATCAAATTGACTCAGGACATCGATTATGTTAGCGAAGAAACTTTTGGTGAAAAAGTTGCTACCATTAAAGAATCCTATTTCAAGAAAGCAGTAGCTTCTGAAAATAGCGCTGATCTTATTGAAGAAGAAGCAGAAGACGAAGTCGAAGTTTCTGATGCAATGAATCAGTATCTCGCAGCCCTAAAGAAAACAATTAAATAAATTAGGAGTCCATAGAAATGCATAACGTAATTTCCTATGATCAGCTCGTCGAAAAATGGGCACCAGTTCTGAATGAAGAGACTGCTGGTTCCATCAAAGACGCGCACAGAAGAGCGGTTACTGCCGTTGTTCTGGAAAACCAAGAACGTGCTTTCCGTGAGGAAGCAGAACAGGGTCAATTCCTTTCGGAAGCTGCTCCTGGTAACTCAACCGCATCAGCTGCTAACTGGAACCCAGTTCTAATTAGCCTCGTACGTCGCGCTCTTCCAAACATGATCGCATATGACGTTGCTGGTGTTCAGCCAATGACTGGTCCAACTGGTCTTATCTTCGCAATGAAGAGCCGTTATGACGGTGGTTCAACAACTAACCGTGAAGCACTATTTAACGAAGCAGAGACCAACTTCTCAGGTGACTCTTCAGCAACTCACGATTCCGATAACGCTTCTGGCTTGTTCGGTATTGACTCAGCTGCTCAGGATTCAAACCTTGACGATCAACGTCTTACTTCAATCTTCGGCGGTGGTATGCCAACTGCTGACGCGGAAGGACTTGGTTCAGCATCAGTTGATCCAAACTCAGCATTCCGTGAAATGGGTTTCACCATTGAAAAAGCAACTGTGACTGCTAAGTCACGTGCACTGAAAGCTGAATACAGCTTGGAACTTGCTCAGGATCTTAAAGCTATTCATGGCTTGGATGCTGAAACAGAATTGGCTAACATTCTGTCAACTGAGATCCTGGCTGAAATCAACCGTGAAGTTATCCGTACCCTGAACACTCAGGCGAAAACAGGTGCTTCAACTGCTAACACTGCAGTTAACGGTATCTTCGACCTCAGCACAGACGCTGACGGACGTTGGTCAGTAGAAAAGTTCAAAGGCTTGATCGTACAGGTTGAGCGTGAAGCTAACATTATCGCTAAAGAAACACGTCGTGGTAAAGGTAACTTCATGATCTGTTCTTCTGACGTAGCTTCTGCACTTGCAGCTTCTGGTATGCTTGACTATAGCCCAGCTATGTCAACTAACCTGAACGTTGATGACACAGGTAACACTTTCGCTGGTACGCTCAACGGTCGCATGAAGGTCTATATTGACCCATATGCAACTGCTGACTACGTAAACGTAGGTTATAAGGGTACAAACCCATATGACGCTGGCGTATTCTACTGCCCATACGTTCCATTAACAATGGTACGTGCGGTTGGTGAAGACACCTTCCAGCCAAAGATCGGCTTTAAGACTCGTTACGGTATGGCTTCAAACCCATTCGTTGGCGATACACCAGCCGATGGTCTTGCAACTGTTAAGACTAACCAGTATTATCGCATTTTCCGCGTGGACAACATCCTCGCCTAATCGGTATAACTATAAAAAAAAGGAGAGGGAATTCAACCCTCTCCAATCAAACTGGACCAGGATTTTTTTCCTGGTCCTTTTTTTTAAGCTTATTTGCTAAAGCTTCTAAATTGGTATCTTCTTTAACTTCACCTCTTTTAATCATTTGTTCTGCTAGAACAATATAATCGATCCAAGACGGTTTAAGCTCTGTTCTTTTCTGCATCATTCTTTATACCTTTATTTGTTATGTTAATAATATGTATAAATACACGTAAGGAGTATTGATATGGCAGTTACCGTAAACACTTTAGAAAACACAAACTTTTTAGCACCTACTGGTTTCCGTGTAGTTGTTAATAGACAACGTTTTCCAAATTTAGAATTTTTCGCACAGACAGTATCACATCCAAGTGTTATTGTAACACCAAGTGAAGCACCATTCCGTTTTTCGAATGCGTATATTCCTGGTGATAAAATCTTCTATGAGGAACTTCAAGTTACAGCTATTCTTGATGAAAATATGACATTGTATATGGAAATGTTTGATTGGTTAAGAAGTTTTGTTGAGAATCCGTTAGATCAAAACTCAACAGGTATATACAGAGAAGGTGATAAATCTTTATATGATATTTCTGTATTGGTACTTAATAGTCATAATAACGTTGTACGTACTATTACATATAAAGATGCATTTCCGTCCACACTTGGTAATGTAGAATTCAGTTCTACAATTGGTGATGTTCAATATATCACTTTACCTGTTACTTTTAGATATACAACGTTTACAGTATCGTAAAAATATGATATAATTATATTATGATTGAAAACCACATTTATCATTATCAACAAGATCCAGAAGTAGCGAAAAGAAATAAGGATAAGATCCTTGACTTGATTGAGCAAGAAAAGAAAATACATAATATCCAATTGAATAAACAAGGATATTGGTATGATTTTCCTAGTACGGATCAAAGAAAAAGATTATATAAAGAAGCTGCATATAGTGTTATAATACCATTTGCAGAACAACTTGCTGCAGATTTTAATTGTAAGTTATTTCGATATCCGAAATTATGGTTCCAACAATATCCTATAGGTTCTGAGTTTGGTTGGCATACACATCCAAGAGCACACTTTGGATGTATATACTTTGTTGAGTTACCAGAAGAGAACTATGCAACAGAATTTCTACACTTTGGCAGATTAGAGGCATCAGAAGGTGATGTGGTCTTCTTCCCAGCTTTTTTACCACACCGTTCACCGTTTATAGATACTGATAAACGTAAGACAATCATATCCACTAACTTTGACTTTAATTATGAGAGATAAATGAACCTTGAAAATATATTAGAAATGTGGGAACAAGATTGTAAAATCTCAAATCCACTTGATGAATCATCTCGACAAACCCCTCAGTTACATTCAAAATATCTTAGTCTGTTAACACAGGCAAAACTACAGGTAAAACGAGTAGAGATGCAGCAAAAGACTTTACTGAAAGATAAATGGCTTTATTATAATGGTAAGTTAAGTAAAGAAGAAATAGAAGAAAAAGGTTGGGAATTTGATCCGTTTAAGGGATTAAAAATCTTAAAAGGTGAAATGGATTATTATTATGATGCAGA
>Ga0222719_10002519_pt1 | contig 16689 bp, 22 predicted proteins | sample C33_34DmetaG_FD_165039 | JGI IMG/M metagenome (GOLD analysis project Ga0222719, IMG submission 165039) | Estuarine water microbial communities from San Francisco Bay, California, United States - C33_34D | ecosystem: Environmental > Aquatic > Marine > Unclassified | place: USA: California... | reverse complement strand
CATCTTTAAATGCAGGGTTGCTCTGAAGATTTAGTTGGCCTTCGTTGTACGCTGCTAGTCCTCCTACTGGCTCAAAGTCCAGCAGTGGCTGAATGTCCCTCATGATTACAGTGTCGCAGTCGATGTAGACAGCTTTGCTGTAGTTTCTAAACAAATCCCCCAGCCAGAATCGATACATAGCAGGAGTAGTAATTCTCCCTTTAAGCATGTTTTCTGCTGCAGCTACAGCATCTTCACTCTCAAACACGGGGTCATACATAACAGTAACTTCTATGTTTTTAAACTTGGTGCTGTAAAAGTCCCACTTTTGTTGCTTACTGGGAACAAGCACATAAACCTTTAGCTTTTCTTCGCCATGGTAGTTTGCATCCAAGCTACGGAGCATGACTTCGGTGCCAACAAAGTAATTTCGGTCAGTGGCTGTTACCACGCAGGTATTAGCCATTCTCATCTTCCTTCATTGCAGCTTTCTTGTCTTTATACTCTTGAGCTAGTGCCCTATCAGTTGTGTTCTTGTAGTGGACTCTTTGCACTTGATCTGTGTGAAAACTTCTCCACTGCTGAGAATTTTTAGTTCCGCCCCAAACATCAATCCACTCCGATGTGGGTGTAAGTACGTGCTTTATAAATCTGAATCGTCCCCGCTCGCCCTTTATCTTTAGTTCTGTTCCTGGCTCAACATAGCGCCCGTTAATCTGCATCTCATAAGTGACTTCCCAGTCTGCGCTAGGGTTGTCTTTTTTGACAGCCTTCTTACGCCTCCCCATTGCTATCCTCCTTTTGTGTGAGCGTGTTTATTGCGTTGCGTACAGAACTAGCATACCACGTTCCACCTCTTGGCGCAAGTACCCCATTCACATTCAGCGTGTCAGCTATTGCCTGGAAAGACATTCCTTTCCTTCTGTGAATCATAAGCTGCTCTCTTACCTGCGGCGGATACATAGGCCTTGGCCCCATATCTTTACCCCAAACTACACCCTGCTCACGGCGGTCTTTGTGGATGTCTTTGGCACGCTCAGCAATAATCCCTCGCTCCATCTCAGCGAGTGCCGACATGATTGTCACCACAAATCTCCCCTGATAAGTAGACGTGTCTAGGTTTAAGTCCAGCATAATGAGTCTCCACCCATTCTTGCCAGCCCTATCCACAATGTCAAGAAAGTCCTTGGTTGACCTAGCCAACCTGTCAATCCTCGTCACAATTAGCGCTTGCGCTTTGCCTTCGTCTAACTGATGGAGGGCGTCTATTAATTTCGGTCGCCCCGACACGTTCTTACCAGAACGCCCCTCCTCTAGCACAACCTCATGCTCAGTAAACCCATACATCTCGGCTGCTTGAATCAGCTGCCTCTCTTGTGCCCCCAGGGATACACCATCCTCCACCTGCATCTGCGTTGATACACGTGCATATAAAAGGGCTTTATTTGGCGAGTTCACGTCTAAAGTATAATATAGGTATGGAATTCACTATTTTAGAGGGGCCAAACGTTGGCATTTTCGACAACTTTTTAGACCTTACCGATTGCGAAGACCTATATAACCTTGCAGTTTGGTCAAAGAAGCACGACTTTCAGCTAAACTTAGTAGACGAAGACGATCTTTCTATGGAGCAACAGCCTGGAGAAGATCGACAAGAACAGCACGCCAACGAGTGGAAACAACGCAACTTTTCTTTAGACCTGTACCCCAACCCCTACCTTAGAATTATAAATAGAGTCTACGAGCAATCCCTAAAAGGGGTCAACGAATATCTATACAAGATTCATTCGGATAGCAATTTCAATGTCGAACACTATGAGTTCAACACTCTCCACTATTTGCCGCAAGGAGACAAAATAGAAGAGCATGTAGATTGCTATGACTATGGACTTGTTTTCTACGCCGGGTTTTCAGACGACTATTCGGGCGGAGATTTGTACTTTAACGAGCACGATATAGCATTAAAGCCAGTTGCTAATAGAATGCTAATGATTCCTTCTGACGTATTGCATGAAGTTTTACCAATTGAATCTGGGCACAGGGTCTCTATGACAACATTTGTCCCAGTGGCACTTAGCTAATACTCAACACCGTCATCGACGGTCTGCTCAATCTCAAAGTCGTAAGAAACCCTCTGAGTAGGCTCTTGAAAGACCAAAACTAGGTCATATCTAACGCCCTTAGTGACATCAGTAATTTCCCAGCTATTTAATTCTTCATTTCTATGAATAACTATGTCCAATGGATTAGGTTGAAACCCGTTTCCATTAACTGTGTATCGAGTTTCTCCCTGAAAGTAAGACTCTGGCAAAGATGGGGTAACTACAGCGGTATAGACAGTTTCTCCATTTGCATCAAAGTCGCCATAAAGTTCTTCATAATTCTGAGCATCTTCAGTTTTTAATATTAAAAAGTGTCTAGGCTCAAGATTACCAACCATCCAGTAAGTATCCATTATGTGCTGTCTAGCAATACCATAAATCTTTTCAATTACACCAAAAGAGTCCCAATTGTCTGGCCTGTTTAGGAGCTTTATTACGGAACTTGTTTCGGTAATTTCTTCTTCAGATTCTGGGAACTTAGTGCTTATAAACTCTAATAAGTGCTCTGACTCCTGAATCGTTATTTGATTCTGTAAAACATCAAATATTTTTGGTAGATGTCGATTGTCTGCATTAAAAACTGGATTTTCGTATTCAGAGGAGTCCATTAGTAAATAAAATCTTTCTTCGGTCTTTTTTTGGGAAACAACCAGTACTTAATTTTTAAGTACACTCTTTCTAGGTAGTAAAGAACAATCATCTTATGATGCCTTTCTTATAGTGCTCTTCCCAAGCTTTAACGTCTGCTTCGTCGTTCAAGATGGGCTGACCTTTAATATTTAGGCTCGTATTCAATAGTACAGGAACTCCAGTAAGGCTATGCCACTTCTTTAAGACAGCATAAAGTCCAGAGTGTTCGTACTCATTGACAGTTTGAACACGAGAGGTTCCATCAGCATGAACAACGCTTGGCATCATTTCTGGTCTTAAAGCTCTAGGCGTGTACTGCATATAGGGAGACGCGTACCTCATATCAAACCAGTTGTGGGCCTCTTCTTCCAGAACTACTGGAGCAAACGGTCTAAACAGCTCGCGCTTCTTAATTAGGTTTACTTTGTCCTTAATATTAGGATCACGAGGGTCAGCAAGAATACTGCGATTGCCAAGAGCCCTAGGTCCATACTCTGCTCTTCCGTTAGCTACTGGTGCTATCTTGTCTTCAATAAGGGCGTTTAGTATTTTGTCTACGGGATATTCGCCACCCAAGTCATGTCCCAAATAGGGACTCCTCCAATATAGGTGGTCGCCATACATTGCAGCAGCAGCCCCTAACGCTGAACCAGCATCGCCAGGGTTGGGCATAATCCACACGTTCTTAAACATGTTCCAGAGCAGAGTATTGGCTTTACTGTTTAGGGCACAGCCTCCCATAAAGACTAGATTTTCTTTACCAGTCAAAGCTTTTGCCATCCCCATAAACTCGATGAGCCGCTCTTCAAACACTTTCTGCACTGCGGCTGCAATATCAAACCTAGCCTGACCCTCTACGAGCTCCTCCCAGTCGTGAATCCCAGAGTGGAAGTTGTACTTCTGGTGGGAGAATACAGGAAAGTAATCACGAACTTTTTGGTAGTAGCGGTCTGCATTCCCATATGCAGCCATGCCCATCATGATGTACTCTTCTTCGTTTGGCTTTAGACCAACCAACTGGGTGAAGGCAGAGTAGAACAGGCCAAAGCTCATCGGGTATTTTTGGCTGTACAGCTGTTTAATCTTCTTGCCTTCTCCTACCCAGATTGTAGAAGTCTCATATTCGCCTATGGCGTCTAGCACAACAATAGCGGCGTCTACCATATTGGATGTGTAGTAGCCAGCACACGCATGGGAGTAGTGATGCTTGTAGCTTCTGCTTGGAACCTTGCCCAAGATAGTTTCTTTGTAGTAAGGCTTTCCCTCGCCAAAGCCGCCATGTCTAGCAATTCTTTGTCTCTTGAGCCAACGCTTCTCGTAATACGCCACCCTGTCTGGCGACCCGCCATACGTAAGGGCGTCTGCTATAAGCTCATCGTTTGTGAACCAGTCATTCTTTTCCTTGCTGTAACGCTCAGCGTGGCCAGCAAACAGAATCTCCCCGCCATCAATGACAGCTATTGCCGCGTCATGAGTGGTCTCGTTCACGCCAAAGATTCTCATGCGTCTAGTCTATAGTAGAATTAATTACATGCCCGAAACTAAACTTCCTTACAGGTTAGTAAAGAACGTACTAACTCCCTCTCAGTGCGCTACGTACAGAGAGTGGATAGATAAGTACGCGACAAAAGACCAGTTTCGCCCAGGATATAGGCTTGCCGCTGTACCTCTAGATCTTTTTAATACAGAAGAAAAGCCATTTCTTCAGCCACTAAGAATGGTTTTAAAAAAGGTAGACAAGTTTTTTAGGTCAAACTATGAAATTCAACACGAGTTTGGCATGAAACGTCTGTACGGAAACATCATGGACACTGGTGCAGAGAACCCCGCACACGACGACGACGGGGACCACTACGAAGGTAAGCCAGAAGTAGAGCTTCATTACTCATGCATTCTTATGTTGAATAGCGATTACGAAGGCGGAGAACTTTACTTTCAACACCACGGTCTAGAAGTTAAGTTGGAAGAGGGCGATTTAATTATGTTCCGGGGTAATGCCGAAAACCTACATGGAGTGCGTCCAGTAAAAGAAGGCAAGCGCTACAACTTTATTTTCTTCTTTAGAGACTACATCCCCAACGACTAACCATGAGCAAGCTTCCGCACGGAACCGAAGACTTTAAACTAGTAGAGGCGTTTATTGATTCTGACTATGCTCAAGCTATTGCTGATTATGCACTAGCAAACCCAGAAGCAGACGAACGAGAATTTTATCAAGTTCTAGGACTGTTTGGTCCAGAAGTCTACTCAACTAGAGAAGAAACTTTTAGTTTTGACCTAGAACAAAAACTTTATGACACCGTAGAGTTTGCATTAAAAGAGTTTGAAGACAGGTACGAACTACTAGGCCCACTGAAAGTAAATAGGTGCTATGTCAACATTATGCATCAGAATGCAGAATTAGCTGCCCACAATGATCAAGACAAGAACGTAAAAACAGGAACTAAGTCTTATATCGCAGCACTATTTTTAACGGATGACTATGAGGGCGGGGAGCTCACCTTTCCAGACATAGGCAAGTCAGTAAAACCCAAGAAGGGCGACTTAGTACTTTTCCCAGGACATTGCATTAATCATGGAGTAAATAAAGTTACTAAGGGCACAAGAGTAAATGTCTTGGCTATACTCCACGAGTCAATCCCTGAAAACGATAATCTCTAACGAGTCTCATAGCTATCTAAAAGCTCATATAACTTATATTTAGTTTTTAGCTTTCTTTTAGGAAAGTACGTAAAGTAGATACGAGTATCCCCCTTGTTAAAAGCGGTAGATATAAAGTATATTTCTCCTGCTTCTGGCCCACCTTCGGTGATTACGGGGATCTGCATGCAATCACCTCTAGTAGGAATGTCTACTATTTGACCCTCCCCCGCATCGTGGCCTCTAGCGTGATGAGCTAACAGGAAGATTGGGTGCATCCCAATTATCCCCTGTGCAGGGGATTTAGTGTTGTAGAGATCAAAATCACGCCATTCCGTTTCGGGATTTGCTTCTTTTGCCTCTTTTAAGTACCCAGAAAAATCTATCTTATCTTCAACAGTATGTTGGTCTACTAATCTGGCTACCTGCATCGCCCTCTGAGCTTCTACCAGTCCATCTATGTCATATGTGACAGTTTTTGGTTGGCCCATTTGTCTGAGAAGGCGCAGGTAATTATTGTAGTCATACTCGGCTCTTAATTGACTCATAGCCGCGATTGTTGCATTTGAATTAGACATTTGTACTCCTCGTGTCTAGTTAGTTATTTAGTTAGATCCCGTTCTCGGGGATTGTTATTAGTTTAACACTAATCTTTAGCTCGAACTTTGTCAATAAGGGCGTCTCTTAGTTCGTTTGCCTCGTCGCTTCTAAGTCCGCGGCGAGTGCTCTGAATCAAGCGCACAATCTTTTCGCGTTCGTCAGCCCGATTTTTACGCTCATGAGCCGCAGATTCACGTCCAAGGTGCCAGAAAAGCACCAAGATAATTATAAATTCTCCAACTAAGACGCCTACAGCGAGGTTAATAACGTTTAATTCAATCATGGATTTATCCTACAGTATCGGCTTGTATTAGTCGAAGCTCTCCGACTGGTCTTAAGTAGTCCTTAGTTACAAAGTATGCGGGGGGCCTACCGTTAGGGGCTCTCTTCCAATAGTCATTTTTAGCGTAATCACCCTTAGCATATCCATGGATTCTCATGGTTGGAAGTGTCCCAGTTACCAGCACATAGTAATCATCATCTGAGTCAGCATCTCTAACAATTAAGTTGTTCGAGTGGCTTGGAGTCCATCTGACTTGAATATTTACACCTAGATCAGAGCTTTTAAACGTATCAATACCACCATTCCAGTAGATGCCTAAAGCTTTTGCAACGCATAGCTCTGCTCCAGCGCCCTCTATGTCTTCGGTCCAACTTAGATCTAACGCTCCATGAGAGTTTTGGCTGCCTCTTTGCAGAGCAGTTCTTCGTCGTAGTGACCCTATTTCAGCAGCCATAGCGTATTCGTGCCAATCTAGCGTTACCTCTATCATGGTTTCCATCCTATACCCTTCTTTTATACAAACTTAGGTCTAAGTTTGTATGGAGTTTTTGCACGTAGTCCTCTGTACATTATCCAGCAAAATCGCGGTATTTGATATGCTATATTTAGTACTTTATTTAGAGGGTCTGTACTTAAATTCTGCAATTTCTACCTCTTCAGTACCTACTAGCGCTATAACTTTGTATATAGAAATATAGCCAGGCTCTTCAGCAATTAATTGGCTAGTAGTCAAATTGTCTACATCCCAGAGAGGTCTCCATCCAGGCTTAATTTGTCCCGTCCTATAGATGATGTACTTATCTGCATTGGGGTACTCAGACCACTCTATAGTGGCAAATATTGATCCCGCTTCCCGCTGAGTCACGCGAACAAAGAGCTCTATAGGCTCTTCGGGGTCAGGATTAATAATCTCAGGGTCTGGTACAATTGGCTCATCTATGGTAGGAGGCTCGGATGGTTCTGGCTCAGGGAGTACAGGTTCTGGGTCTACTGTGGGCTCTGGGCTCGGCTCTACTGGTATCTCTGGCTCTGGCGCAGGCTCTGGTTCGGGAACTGGTTCTGGTTCAGGCTCAACGACGGTCTCGCGCTCCACATTAACCACGCTGTTTCTGGCAGAGTTTCCATCACGAACAGCATTTGCTTCAGATTTGTCATATAAGTATGACTCGACGCTGTCGGGAGACGTAACAGCCCCGCCCGACATGTATGTTGCGACAACTCCAGCCACGAACGGCGCAGCCTGAGAAGTCCCACTTCTACGAGAAGAAATACTGTGGTCTAGGGAGTTTGCAGAATTTATGTAAACTCCAGGAGCAAAAATGTCTACGCAAGACCCCCAGTTAGAGAACGAGGCTCTAGCATCGTCCCTGTCTATGGCTCCTACAGCTATAACGCCAAAAGCACTAGCAGGAGAAAAAGTACAGGCATCTGCAGAAGAGTTTCCAGCAGCAGCAATGACTGTCATGCCAGATGCAATTAGTCTCATGGTGGCGGAGTTAACCTCTTCATCTCTTTCTCCACCTAGGCTCATATTTACAATTCCGGGGCCACCAGAGTGGTTAGCAAGAATCCAGTTAATTCCGTTAAGTAAGGTAGTAGTGTTTCCCCTACCATCACAATCTAAAACTCTTACTGGAACAATCGTTGCTCCCTTTGCTGCACCATAGTAAGAACCTGCAGCAATTCCAGCAACGTGAGTACCGTGCCCGTGGCAGTCAACTTGATCTAAATTTTGATTAAACGCGTCATAACCATCTACAACACGGGAGCCAAACTCTCTGTGAGTCGCATTTACACCAGTATCTACTATGTATATACGAACACCAGAACCATTACTTATATATGTATAAGCGCCGTCGCTAGTTCCATCAATTCGGTCTAGACCCCAAGGCACACCCACTTGGGTCTCCATAATGGTAAAAACCGTTTCTTCAGGCTCTGGCTCGGTTGCCACTGCAAAGCTAGGAACTGCAACGGCTATGACAGTAAGAGAGGCTAGTCCAACTAGTCCTTGAATCAGTTTTTTGAACATAAAAAGAAACGTAGCACACTAGTCAAAAAGTTGCAAGTATTTTTTTAAGATAAACTGTGTCTATGCCAGAACTTTACTATCTAGAGAAAAACGTTCTTTCTCCTGAAGAGTGCAAAACTTTAGCCGAGTATATTGAGTCAAACTCAGAAGATGATTATCGCCCGCACTATAAACATTCTGGCATGTTGTGGCAAGAGATTGCAACTAACAATGCCCCAGAAGAGCACATGCTTGTAGCAAAAGCACTAAAACTTGCAGATAAGACCTTTAAAGAAAACTACAAATTTACCTACAACAGATTTGAAATGAAGAGGCTTTTCGGAAACATCATGTATACGGGAGCACATAATTATGCTCACGACGACGACGGGGATGTTTATCCAGGCAAAAAAGATGTGGAAGAGCACTATTCTTGCATTTTGATGTTGAATAGCGAGTACACAGGGGGCGAGCTGTTTTTCGAACACCACAACGCTCAGGTTAGATTAGAAGCAGGCGATCTAATTATGTTTAGGGGGAATGCAGAAAACCTTCACGGAGTGCGAGAAGTTTTGTCGGGCAAGCGCGTAAATGTAATTATCTTTTTTAGAAATTTTTATTTGCCAGAGCCCTATGCAGATGACATTTGGCAAAAATTTCTTGACTCTTAAGGTGCTTCCATGTGGAGGCGATATTTATACTCTTGGAAATCCATAACTTCTGAATCAATCCACCAATCTTCATAGTGAAATCTTTTAACTAAGGAATATCCAAGAGAGTCTAAAATTTCCCGCTGAGCATCTCTTACAGAGTTTAATTTATAGTAATTAGAAGCATCATGCTCAAAAGTGATTACGTTAAACCTATAAACATTTAAAGGAAGAGCAATTAGCCCCAACAAAGATTGGGCAGGGTTACCCATAGGCCTTCCGTTAGGAAGATATCCACTATCAATGTCTACTTGAAGATAGTCAATTCTTAGCGGAAAGTTATTCTCTTCAAAATATTTTCTATAATCAAATTTTGTAGCGTCTTCCATTAGAGATGGATTTGCTCGTACTTCATTAAATTTTTTGCTTTGACCCTCGTCTAAGTCAAAGCTGACGCCCTTCCAACCATACTCTTTCTCTAGCTCATAGGTGTTGTTGCCCTCTATCGGGTCGGCAGAACCAAGCTCTACATAGTATCCGCCCCTTTTGTGACGATTTATATCTAAAACAAAATCTACAAAAGCTTTAGAGTTCAAGCTTTTCTCCTAAAAAAGTTGTGGCTTCTGATCCCTTAACGAAAGATGTAAATATATATCTTTCGCCTTCGGTTACTTCAGTTACTCCGTGTAAATATCCAGCATAGTGCACAACCATGTCGCCCTCTTGGGGTTTGTACTCTATGTTTAAATCTTTATAGTGTATTTTTCCACCAGAGTAGTTGTCATTTAGATAAATAACTATTCCATACATATTGTCTAAATCAGAAACTTCGACATTATCTTTGTGGTACTCCATAGATCGTCCATCAGAAAGAGTACGATTTACGTTTCCTATCTGAGTTATTTGATTGTAATTTTTAAAACACTCAAAAACTTTATTAGAAATATCATTAATTATCGATTGAGCAGCTAAGGAAAATTGTTGGAAGTTAGTAGCTCTATTAACCCAAAAAGAGTTTGAGTCTAGCCCCATGTTTTCGTTCCATGCTTTATTGTCTAGTGCTCTTATCTCTTGAACTATTGACTCTAAGTCGCTGTCAGAAATAAAGCCGTGAACAACCCAGATATTTTTATCTAGTTTTTCAATTTTCATTAATCTTTTTGGGAGTCCCAGGTCGACGGACCGTGATTAGCCTCTACTGCTTTTTTGTGGATTGCATCTTCATAAAGCCTAATTATGTGTATACATATGTCATTTCCTTCTTGTAAGAAAGTTTCTTCTGGCTCTGACATTGGCATACCATCATGGGCATAGCATATGGCTGGACCGCACCAGCCCATCTCGATTCCATGTTTTAACCATGCTTCAAAATCTTGCATAGTAAAACTATACCGCAAAAAATAAAGGCCCTGCAATTAAGCAGGGCCAATATTTTTATGCTGTATTAGATAGCTTTGTTGCCGTCAGTTGCACTTCCTGTAGAAGAGTCTTCTACGTACATTGGCTCAGCATTTGGATCAGCATCGGCATAAGCCTGACCGCCAAACGCGGAGTTGATTTCTTGCATGTCAAGCTTGCCATCAATCATGTAAGCACGAGACAGGTTTTCTGCAACGTCCATTACGCCGATAAATGCGGCCATAGCTCCAGCCTGCCAGAGTTCTACTCCAGCGAAAGAACCACCAGCAAAGGTTCCGCTAATGCGGAGAATGATTAGTGCTGCGGTTCTACGGAATACTTCAGCGAATACTCCCATTGGTTTGTCTCCTAGGTTTGTGGGTTAATTAACTCACCTCTCTCCCTAGGCAGTTCTATTTTACCAGACTTCTGGCGAGGGGGTCTTTCTAATAGCTCTAGCTCGACCACGCCTCATGAGCTTACGCTGCTCTTCTGTAGTTCCGCCCCAAATCCCGATTTCAACATTTATAAGTGCATACTCTAAACACGGAACTTTTAGCGGACAGGTCTCACAAATTTTTTTGGCGGCAGCCATGTCTCTGTATTTACTAATATTTCTCCCCATAAAATCAAAACCTTCTTGGGGGAAAAACATCTCTGGATCTGTCTGAGCACAAGCTGGGTCGTCGTCTAGTATAAATTGTGGAATCTCTAGCCTAGTGACCCTACGCTTTACGCTCATTAAGTTATCCTCTGCTGGTATTAAATCCCGTTCCTTTGAAGTTAATCGTTGGAGCGGTGAACTTACGTACCAGTCTACTACCGCAGTCGGGCTTTCCGCAAATCGTTTGAGCAGGCGTTTCGCTCATTCCGTGAACTATTTCGTGCGGGTGTTTATTTGCCTCACAAACATATAAATAAGTTGGCACTAGTCCCTCTTTCTGTAAGACAAAACAACATTTTTATTTAATTTATTTGCAGAAGACGAAAATACGGAGACTGACATTTTTCCGCTATCAGCCGCCCCAACTTGCAGCATGTTGTTTATTTGTTTCGTTGTATTAGTCATCTGATGAGTATCAGTTAAATTCATAGAAATTAGTCCTGAATTTTGTAGAAGAGAGTCAACCTTTTCTACAAAGTCTTTCTCTAAAAATTTGCTATCAATCTCGGGACCAGAAAACACATCAACAAAAATAAAATCGTATTTTTCCGAGCCATCGGCATTCATAATTTCTTCATATGCGTCGCCGCACACTATTTCTATTAAAGAAGGATTTTTTAAGGGAAGAGTTCCTTCAACAAAATCAATGATTTCTTGATTAATTTCTATAACTTTTTGTCTTGACGACGGCCTAGTTGCCTCTATATATCGAGCAACAGAATAAGCACCGCCTCCTAAGAAAAGCGATTTGACAGGAGCATTGGGGAAAAAGACAAAATCAACTAAAAACCCTACTTCTTTTATGTAGTTAAAATGCAGATGCTCAGGGGTTTTTACGTTTACTGCAGAATGAAGGAGCCCATCTAGGCTAAGCAGCAAGACGTCAGAATTGCCAGGGTCAAAGTAAAACTCGGCATGCGTCCCGTCTTTTAGTTTTTTAGACACTAATGCCACAGGGCCACCACTGCATACTTTGTTCCTGACATTACTTTCCTAGATGCGTGCTTAAAATTTTCCGAGTCTGCTAAAAACAATACCGCACTATTAGCAGGAGGTTTTAGAGTCATATTTATATTGGGAAACTCAATCTCCCCGCCCGTATAGTCATCATTTGGGTAGTAGACCATAGTCACTTTGCGAGGAAATTCTTCAGTAGAGTCGATGTGCGGGACTATAAACTGTCCTTCCGTGTATCGAAGAAGCTGATAATTTTCTTCTCTAGACTTAACGCTTACCAAATTAGACTCAATAAAATCTTTTTCGCATTCTTTAAAAAGCTCGTCAATTAATCCATTGAGAAGTCGAACCCCGTCGGCTTCTTCGCCTGTTAAGTCTCTAGGGATGCCCACAATATCAGCGTCTCTAATTTCTTTTAAACTTTTTCCCCGATGCTCTTTGTATCTTGATTCAGCTATTAAAGCTTCTTGCCAAGGAAGTTCTCCCTCAGCAATAATAGATAGAGTAGTTTTAATATTTTTATCTACATTTAAATATAAACATAAGCCCAGAAAAAGTTCTATTTTATCCATTAGTTAATCTTTTTCTGTGCTCTTCAAAAAATAAGTCCGCGCAGTGGATGTGATAGTGGACCCCATTATGGGGAGGATTGTCTGTTGCTTTGTGAAAAATAGAGTATAGTTCTTCGTTTTCAACAGGATGACATGAAGACACTAAAGAAGAATCTAGTGCAAATTTATTTCTTTGATCGTCTAAAGCTAAAATATCAAAATAAACATAGTTTTTATAGTACCTCTGGGCTACGTCTTTTTCTTTTAACTTTTTAATGTACAAATTATCGGGAGACCAGATTGTCCAATATAAATCTATTTTTTCTGCTTGGCAATAATCTTCTAGAATATTTATCCATTGAAGAGAATTCATTATAGTTTGCTCAAAATTTATAATATTTTCCACATCGTGGGGACGCTTACTTAGTGTAGGGACACCCGCGCCTCCTCTATAGAGGTGCAGCTGAGCATTTATAGGCCCAATATGTTTTCTACGAGTCTGAGAAACTAAAGCAGAGGGACTAGAAAAAAGTAAAAATCTTGACATGTCTGGGTAAGCTATAAAAATTTTTTCAGGTTTTCCATAAACTCTAATGTAATGTAGAACATCATTAGTTATGCTTTGTATAGACCCCCCAGGAGCCGCAAGATTTACGCAGTCAACGTCAAAATCTATTTTTGAAATTTTTTTCGAGAGCCGCACGGGCCATATCTCATTTTCAGGGAGTCCCTGACCAAATGTTTGTGAACAACCAGCAAAAATAATTTTTTTATTTTTTTCAAATTCAGGGCTACGATACCCATGAGAATTAATTCTGTACTGCTGAATTTTATCTCTTCCGTCAGGAGTCCCGTATTCTGGCCATTGCCCTAGAGGTTCGCAGCTCTTTAAAAAATTAGAGTAGAAAAGGTAATAATCAGACGACTCAAACTCAGAAATTTTTTCCGAGTCGTCATAAAAATTTTTAAAAGAAAACTCCATTAGAGTATTCTACGTTAAAAATCCCAGTCGTCGTCAGTGATTGCCTCATGCTTGCCCATCACGTAGCTCGAGCCAGAGCCAGAGAAGAAGTCGTGGTTTTCGTCCGAGTTAGGCGATAGAGCAGACAAAATAGCTGGGTTTACGTCGCAAATCTCTTTAGGAAACAGGGCGTCGTAGCCCAAGTTCATCAGAGCCTTGTTTGCGTTGTAGTGCAAGAACTTTTTAACGTCCTCAGCCAGTCCCATGTCATCGTACAAGTCGTGGGTGTACTTAAGCTCGTTCTCATACAGCTCCATGAGTAGATCGTAGGCGTACTGCTTAAGCTCTTCCTGACGCTCCTTGCTTTCTTCGGCAAGAGCAAGCTGGAACTTGTAGCCAATGTAGTATCCGTGCACAGCCTCATCGCGAATAATCAGACGAATCAGGTCAGCAGTGTTGGTCAGCTTTGCCCTTGAGGACCAGTACATCGGCAGGTAAAAGCCGCTGTAGAAGAGGAAGGACTCCAGCAGCGTCGAGGCGACCTTACGCTTCAGTGGGTCATCTCCGTTGTAGTAGCCAAGAACAATCTCTGCCTTCTTCTGCAGGTAGGGGTTGTTTTCAGACCAACGGAAAGCCTCGTCAATGTCCTGAGTAGAGCACAGCGTCGAGAAAACTGACGAGTAGCTCTTAGCGTGCACAGACTCCATGAAGGCGATGTTGGTGATTACTGCTTCTTCGTGCTGAGTTCGGCTATCAGGAAGCAAACTCATCGCTCCTACGGTACCCTGAATGGTGTCGAGCATGGTCAGACCAGTAAAGACCCTCATGGTGAGCTGTTGCTCTTCAGGTGTAAGCGTGCTCCAAGATTGCATGTCATTAGACAGAGCAATCTTCTCTGGTAGCCAGAAGTTCTGAGTTAGACGATTCCAAACATCTAGATCTACTGAATCTTCAATCTTGTTCCAGTTAACGGGACGGGTAATCAATTTTCTCCTTTAGAGCATGCAACTTACGCAGTTCTCGGCCTCTGTCCCTTCGAGAGCTGCTTGACGGATACGGATGTAGTAAATGGTCTTGATGCCCTTGCGCCACGCATAAATCTGCGAGCGGTTGACATCTCGTGTCGTGGCATCGTCTTTAAAGAACAATGTCAGCGACAGGCCTTGGTCAACGTGCTGGCTAGCAGCAGCGTAGACATCAATAATCTTTTCTGGGCCAATTTCATAGGCGTCTTGGAAGTACTCCATGTTGTCGTTAGTCAAACCAGGGGCAGGGTAGTAGACGCGTCCAAGCTTTCCTTCCTTGCGGACCTCGATAGGTGCAGCAATTGGGTGGATAGAGCTGGTGGAGTTGTTTACGTAGCTGATTGAGCCAGTAGGTGGCACGGCCTGGAGGTTCTGGTTGTAAAGTCCGTGCTCCATTACGAAGTCACGTAGATCTTCCCAGTCCTTCTTCTTCGGGATGCGAATCTTGGCAGACTTAAATAGCTCCTTGACCTTCTCGGTCTGAGGTTCCCACTTTTGCTCAATATACTTAGCAAAAAAGCTGCCGTCTGCATACTGGGACTTCTCAAAGCCATCGAAAGGACTCTTAGTTTCTTGAGCCATCTCTGCCGACGCCTTTAGAGCGTTGTAGAGAATAGTCATGAAGTAGATGTTGGTGAAGTCTAAAGACTCTTCGTCGCCATAGTGCATACGAGCTTCGCCAAAGTAGCCGTGGAGGTTCATCTGGCCTAGGCCAATCGCACGTGACTTCTTGTTACCTTCAGCAATAGACATAACAGACTTGATGTAACTTAGGTCAGCCACAGCAGTCAAAGCCTTGATTGCAGTCTTTACAGACTGAGCAAAGTCAGGAGACTTCATCATGTTTGCAATATTGAGCGAGCCAAGGTTGCAGGAGATGTCCTTGCCAATCTTCTTGTAGCTCAAATCCTCGTTGTAGGTGGTTGGGGTGTTCACCTGCAGAATCTCGGAGCAAAGGTTTGACATATTAATACGTCCGTCAATTGGGTTAGCGGCGTTTACCGTGTCCTCATAGACGATGTAAGGATAGCCAGACTCGAACTGGAGCTCTGCAATACGCTGTAAAAGTTCACGTGCCTTAATCTTGGTTTTCTTAATGCGAGCATCGTCAACCATTTCTTGGTAGTGCTCGGTTACAGAGATGTCACCAAACGGCTTTCCATAGACCTTCTCAACGTCGTATGGGGAGAACAGGTACATGTCATCGCCGTTCTTAGCCAGCTCCATAGTGATGTCAGGGATAACTACACCAATAGATAGTGTCTTGATACGAATCTTCTCGTCTGCGTTCTCGCGCTTGGTGTCCAAGAACTTCATGATGTCGGGGTGGTGGACATTTAGGTAAACGGCTCCTGCACCCTGACGAGCTCCTAGCTGGTTTGCATAAGAGAAAGCGTCCTCTAGAAGCTTCATCACGGGGATGACGCCAGATGACTGGTTCTCAATCTTCTTAATAGGAGCGCCCAGCTCACGCAAGTTAGAGAGGTTCAGGGCTACACCGCCACCGCGCTTGGAAAGCTGCAGGGCGGAGTTGATGCCGCGTGAGATTGACTCCATGTTGTCTTCGATGCGGAGCAGGAAGCAGGAGACAAACTCACCGCGCTGCTTCTTACCTGCGTTCAAGAACGTAGGGGTAGCTGGCTGGAAACGACCAGAGATAATCTCGTCTACCAGACTCTTGGCAAACTCTTCGTCTCCCTTGGCCAACATAAGGGCGTTCATTACAACGCGGTCCTCGAAGCGCTCTAGGTAGCGGTTACCGTCAAAAGTCTTGAGGGCATAAGAAGTGTAGAACTTATAGGCACCAACAAATGTTGGAAAGCGGAACCTGTAGTCGTAAGCCTGCTTGAAGAGTGCCTTAATAAATTCAGGAGAGTACTGGTCTAGGATTTCCTTCTCGTAGTACTCCTCCTCTACTAGGTACTCGAGCTTTTCTTCAATGCTGTGGAAGAACACGGTGTTCTGGTTTACGTGGTCCAAGAAGTAGCGACGTGCTGCTTCTTTGTCTTTATCGAACTGAATTGTCTTGCCTTCACCCCAAAGGTTTAGCATTGCGTTTAGTTCGTGGTAGCTGTAATTGTCCACAGTTGCTCAAGCCTCTCTTTAACTTGTTCTACGTCGTATGGCGTACCCATAATCTCTACGCGATACAACAAAGGTACACCTGTTTTTGCTGCAATCATCTCAGCCGCTCCACAATAGTGGTCGCCGAAATTAGTATTGCCGAAGCCGACAACA
>Ga0222719_10002518_pt1 | contig 16690 bp, 15 predicted proteins | sample C33_34DmetaG_FD_165039 | JGI IMG/M metagenome (GOLD analysis project Ga0222719, IMG submission 165039) | Estuarine water microbial communities from San Francisco Bay, California, United States - C33_34D | ecosystem: Environmental > Aquatic > Marine > Unclassified | place: USA: California... | reverse complement strand
ACTACATTAATGAATTTAACTAGCGCTTATGCCCCATTTGTTAATGGAGGAACTAAAATTGAACCTAAATTAGTTTCCAGGATACAAGATCGAAGAGGAAAAACTATTTTTAAAAACAAAAATAGAAAATGTATAGGCTGCGACAAATTTATAAACGAAGAAAATGAACTTCCAAAAATTGAAAATAATAGCCAAAAAGTAATTAGTAGGGAGACTGCTTATCAAATAACATCTATACTGCAAGGAACTGTTGAAAGAGGAACTGCCAAAAAATTAAAAGCTTTGAAAGTGCCTTTAGCCGGTAAAACCGGAACTACTAATAATAATTATGATGCGTGGTTTATTGGATATTCATCTAATTTAGTGATTGGGGTTTTTGTAGGTTATGATAACCCAAAAACTTTAGGTAAATTTGAAACTGGCTCTAAGACAGCGCTACCTATCTTTAAAGATTTTATTGAAAAAGCTCTTTACAAAGAAGATTTTAAAGAATTTGAAATACCAGAAAATATATACTTAACATCTTTAAACTATGACACAGGTTTAAAATCAGCAGCGGGTGATAAAAAAGTAATTATTGAAGCTCTCAAATTTAAAGATATTAACAATTTAAACAATAATAATTTAATTTCCTCTAGCGAACGTGATAAGATTGTTAAATTTAGACAATTTTATTAATGGAAAATTTCGATTCTATATTCAATACCATTGAAAACTCTCTAAAAAGTATTAGGGGGTATCTTTGATCATGAAAATGTTGAGAGCAAACTAAAAAAATTAGAAAAAAATTCCTTAAAAGAAAACTTTTGGAAAGATAAAAATTTAGTAAAAAAAACACTTAAACAAAAAAAAATTTTTGAGGATATTTTAAACTCCTATAAAAATTCATTAAAAGATTTAAATAATTTAAAAGATTTATATTCATTAGCTTCACAGGAAAATGATCAAGAGACTATTCAAGATTGCAACCTAAAAATTACTCAAATTTTAAGAGATGTCAAAAAAAGTGAAATTAATTGTTTTTTGTCTGGTGAGAATGATGACTATGATATTTATCTAGAAATCCATGCAGGGGCCGGTGGAACTGAAAGTCAGGATTGGGCAGAAATGCTTAGAAGAATGTACATGAAATGGTTTGATAAAAAAAATTTCAAATACGAAATCATAAGTGAACATAAAGGTGAAGAAGCAGGAATAAAATCCTCGACTATAAAAGTTTTAGGTAATTATCTATACGGGCTTATGAAATCAGAATCAGGAGTTCATAGGTTGGTTCGTATCTCTCCGTTTGATAGCGGCGCTAGAAGACATACTAGTTTTGCAAGCGTTTGGGTTTATCCAGCAATAGAAGATGAAATAAATATTAAAATTGATGAAAAAGATTTAAGAATTGACACCTTTAGATCAAGTGGAGCTGGGGGGCAACATGTAAATACAACTGATAGCGCTGTAAGGATAACACATATGCCAACTAAAATTGTAGTGCAGTGTCAAAATGAAAGATCACAACATAAAAATAAAGAGACTTGTTATAAAATGTTAAAAGCAAGATTACACGAATATGAAAAGCAAAAAAAAGATGAAGAAAATCAAAAAGAATTAACAACTAAAACTGATATTGGGTGGGGGCACCAGATAAGATCTTATGTATTACAACCTTATCAATTGGTAAAAGATTTAAGAAATAAAGTGGAAAGCACAAATCCTTCAAGTATTTTAGATGGCAATATTGATATATTTATAGAAGAAGGAATTAAAAATAAATAATGAAAAAAATATTTTTTAATTTAATTTTATCAACAATTATCATATTTTTTTCTTTAGTTGCAATTCTATCAACAGTAGGGATTGAAACTAACAAGTTCAATAAATTTATATCTCAGATAGCTTCTAAAGGTAAAAATATTGATTTAGATCTTAAAACAATTAAGTTTAAAATTGATTTAAAAGAGATAAGCTTATTCTTAGAAACAGAAAATCCAAAAATAGCATATAGAAGTGTACCAATACCTGCACGAAACATAAAAGTATATATTGACTTTTTATCTTTACTTACACCAGATCCAAAAATAAAAAAATTAAATATTATTTTTGATGAGATAGATATTACTAGACTTAATAATTTATCTGCAATTATCAAACCTTCAAATTTTAAAAATATTTTAAAAAATAAAATTAAAAAAGGTAAACTAAAATCGGAAATAGAAATTTTTTTAACAGACAAAGGAAATTTTGACGATTTTATAACGAAAGGCACAGTAGTAGATTTAGAGGCTCAATTGGATAGCGAATTGTTCTTAAAACAAACAAGCCTAAGTTTTTTTGCAGATAAGACCGATATTTTAGTTAAAAATATTTTTGGTAATCTAGAAGATATAGAGATATCTGGCGGTGATATAAAAATTAATTTAGAAAATGGCATCAAATTTAATTCTAATTTTAATTCAAAAATTAATTTGGATGAAAAACTTTTACATAAATATTCAAATTTTTTAAATAATATCGATTTTCAAAAAAATATTAAGAGTATAAGCGCAGATTTAAATAATAGCATTTCCATGGAACTAGATAGTACTTATAAAGTTAAGAATTATAATTATGGCATTATTGGGAAAATTGAAAAAAGCAAGATAGAGTTAGAAGAGTATTTTAAAAATAACTTTATCACCGAGCAAATAAAAACAATTTACATGTCGGATTTGCAAATTAAATCAATTATTTCGCCCAAAAAAATTAATTTTAATGGTGAAGGAAAATATTCTTTTAATAATTCAAATTTTTTAAAAATAAATCTATCGAATAATTTTGACAAGAATTCTACCAATTTAAAGTTAAATTTAGATTTTATCAATAATTTTGAAATAGATTTAATAAACTATAAAAAACCCAAAAATTCTATTGCTAATTTAGATTTAGATTTAGATTTAGAGAAGCGAAAAGGCAATGTTAAAATTAAAAAACTTTATTACAAAGAAGAAAATAACTTTATTAAAATTAACGAATTACAATTTGAAGAAAATAAATATTTATCATTTAAAAATGTTGAAGTTTCAACACGATATAATGATTTCAAAATTCAAAACAAAAAAAAAATCACTATAAGTGGAGATAAATTTGATGCAACAAACCTAACTAAATTTTTTAAAAACCAAAACAGTGAAAAAAAGTTTCAAAAATTAAGTAGTAATATCGAAATTGAATTTAGAAATATCAAAGTTCCATTGTCTGAGACAATTAAAAATTTTAGATTGATTGGTGAAATTAAACAAGGAAAGTTTATTAAAATTTCATCTAAAGGAGATTTTGGAGGGCAAAATTATTTAGACATATCAATGAAAAAAGATAGAGACACCGATAAAAAATATTTAGAAATATATTCAGATTTAACTCGTCCATTATTAACTGAATACAGTTTTTTTAATGGACTTTCAGGAGGAAAATTACTTTTTACGTCTATTATCGACGAGTCAAAGACAAACTCGAAACTCAAAATTGAAAATTTTAAAGTAATTAATGCACCTGGATTGATAAAATTATTATCTTTGGCAGATCTAGGTGGATTGGTTGATTTAGCAGAAGGCGATGGATTATCTTTTGATATATTAGAAATTAATATGGAAACAAATAATAATTTTCTGAAAATAAATGAAATACTCGCTTTAGGCCCTAGCATGTCAGTATTAATGGAAGGGTATCAGGACGAGAATGGATTAACAAGTTTGAGAGGCACACTTGTACCAGCAAAAACATTAAATAGAATAATATCTAAAATACCAGTAATTGGAAATATAATAATTCCAAAAGAAGTTGGGGAAGGTTTGTTTGGAATTAGTTTTAAAATGAAAGGTCCAAAAGGAAATATTAAAACAGTTATTAATCCAATAAAAACATTAACTCCAAGATTTATACAAAAAATTATTGAAAGAAATAAACAAACTAAATAATTTTTACTAAATAATGTTTTTTCTTTCCATATGACAGTTTTAAAGCTTTGTTTTTAAAATCTTTTAATTGTAGAATTTTTTTTTCATCAATTACTACAATATCATTAATTTTTAATCCTTTGTTTTCTATAGCTCTTCGAACTTCAGTTTTTGAGGAGAGAATTTTATTTTTTGCGATAAAATCTAAAAAGTTAATTCCTTTTTTAATATCTCTCAATTTAATTTTTATCTCAGGCAAATGAAATCCAATACCACCTTTTTCGAAAGTATCTCTAGCTGTTTTTTCAGCTTTATTTGATTCATCTTTACCATGAAGTATTTTTGTTGCTTCATTAGCTAATAAAATTTTTAGATTATTTATATTTTTTTCTATTTCAAAAAGCTTATCTATTTCTTTTGATTGAATATCAGTAAAAAAATTAAGAAATCTTTTTACATCCCTGTCATCAGTATTTCTCCAAAATTGCCAGTAATCATAGGGCGATAGCTGATCATCGTTTAACCAAATTGCACCTTTTTCTGTTTTGCCCATTTTAGCTCCAGTGGCTAAAGTGATTAATGGAGAGGTTAAACCATATGCTTCTTTTTTTAATTTTCTCCTAATTAGCTCAACACCATTTATAATATTTCCCCACTGATCCGACCCACCAATTTGTAAAATGCAATTATTATTTTTAAATAATTGATAAAAGTCGTATGCTTGTAAAATCATATAATTAAACTCCATATAACTAAGAGATTGTTCTCTATCTAATCTTAATTTTACACTATCAAAGGTAAGCATTTTATTAATTGTAAAATGACTCCCAATGTCTCTCAAAAAGTTAATGTATTTTAATCTATTTAACCAATCAGCATTATCTACAAACACTGGAGCCACTTTTTTGTTTGATGAGTATAAAATTTTGTTAAAAACCTTTTTAATACTTTTAATATTATTATTAATATCCTTCTGCTCTAGTATTTTTCTAGTAGTGTCTTTTCCTGAAGGATCGCCAATTAGTGTTGTGCCGCCACCTAATAGTATTATCGGTTGATGACCATATTTTTGCATTAATTTTAAAATCATTATTTGTAAAAGACTACCGACATGCAAGCTAGGAGCAGTGCAATCAAAACCGATATATCCAGATATTGATTTTTTATTACAAATTTCGCCTAATTTATCCAAATCTGTACATTGATTCAGATATCCTCGTTCTTGCATTTCTTGTAAAAAGTTTTTTTTCATAGTGATATTTACTTAAGCAACTATTATACAAAAATTGTTATAAATAAATAAAAATATGCAAAAAAAATGGGTCTCTTTAGGTTTGATGAGCGGTACTTCTGGTGATGGGGTTGATGCATCTGTTATTAAAACTAACGGAACAAACAAATATGAATTAATCAAAGATAAGTATTTTGAGTATGACATAGGTATTTACAAAGATATTCACAATTTGAAAGAGAAAATTCATAAATTTGAAGATTTAAAAATACACAACAAAGAATTGGATAATTTAGAGAGAAAAATAACTATTTTTCACGCAAAAGTTATTAAAGAATTGAATATAAATGAAGAGACAATAGTAGGCTTTCATGGTCAAACTATTTATCATAATCCTAAAGAAAAAATATCAAGGCAACTCGGGAACGGGAAATTATTAAATCAACTGACAAAAAAAAATATAATTTTTAATTTTAGAAAAAATGATATTTTAAATGGGGGGCAAGGAGCACCCTTAACACCAATTTTTCATCATTTGCTTAGCATTCAAAATAAAATCAAGTTACCAGTTTGTTTTTTAAACATAGGCGGAATATCTAATATTACGATTGTTAACGATAGAGAGAATTTATCGGAATTAAGCAGTAAAGATTTAGGACCTGGAAATTGTCTTATAGACTCTTGGATAAGAAAAAATTCTGATAAAAAATTTGACAAAGATGGACATCTTGCTTCTAAAGGAAAAAAAAATGAAATTATTTACGAACAGGCTCAAGATTTATATATGAATAGAGCTTCCAAAGAAAAAATATCTTTTGACATAAATGATTTTGATGTTTCATTTGTAAGAGGATTAACGTTAGAAGATGGAGCAACTACTCTAACAGATTTTACAGCGAACATTATTGGAGATGAATTAACTTTATATTTAAAAAACTTTAAAGAAAAAGTTCAAGAAGTGCTAGTTTGTGGAGGAGGAAGAAAAAATAAAATTTTACTTCAAAAAATTAAAGAAAATATATCACGAAATATAAACCTAAAATTAATAGATGATTATGAAATTAATGGAGATTTTATTGAGTCCCAAGCATTTGCTTATTTAGCAATTAGAAAAATTCTAAAATTACCTATCTCGTTTCCAAACACTACTAGATGTAAAGTTCCTTGTGTTGGGGGAGAATTAATAAAAATTAAATAAGAGCAGTTTTTTCTTTTAAATATTTTTTAATTTCCGCGGAAAGTTCTTTTTCTTTATTTTTAAAAAAATGATTAGAATTTTTTATTTTTGAAAAAATTACTTCAACACCTTTTTGACTTTTAATTCTATTATCTAATTCATCAATACTTTCTTTTGTAACTAATTCATCATTTTCACTATAAATAACTTGGCCTGAAGTTGGACATGGTGCTAAAAAAGAAAAATCATATACATTTGGTTGAGGCGATATTGCTATGAAGTTATTTACTTCTGGTCTTCTCATAATTAACTGCATACAGATTAGAGACCCAAAAGAAAATCCTGAAACCCAACATTGACTATAATCTAAATTTTGTCGCTCAATCCAATCAAGAGCCGCAGCCGCATCTGATAGCTCACCTTGTCCATTATCAAAAAAACCATCACTTTTTCCAACACCTCTAAAATTAACTTTTATCACTGAAAAACCATTTTCTAAAAAAATACTATACATGAGCTGAACTATTTTGTTATTCATAGTTCCTCCATATTGAGGATGAGGGTGTAAAACTATTGCTACTGGAGAACCAAACTTAGGGTTTTTATAATATTTTGCCTCCAATCTTCCGGCTGGCCCTGGAATAAAAATTTCTAAACTTTTAGGTTTCATGTTTGATAATGATTATTATTTTTATAAAAAGTATTGTCTTATATCACGTTTTTATGCGTCAAATAATTTTTTTTAAATCATACTAAAACTGTAGGAATTAAAAGAAAACTACTGTATTACAATGCTAAATTATGAAGTTAACTACTAAAGGCAGATATGCAGTTATGGCCATGGCAGATCTAGCTTTATTTAAAGACAAAGGACCTATCAGCCTAACAGATATTTCTTTAAGGCAAAATATCTCTCTAGCTTATTTAGAGCAAATATTTATTAAACTTAAAAATAATAATTTAGTCAAAAGCGTTAGAGGGGCTAAAGGAGGTTATGTATTAGAAACTTCACCTGAAGAAATTAGAATTTCTAATATTATTTCAGCAGTAAATGAAGAGGTAAAAACACTTAATTGCAAAAAGGATTCAAAAAAAGGTTGCAATAATAGAAATACAAAATGTATTACACATAATTTATGGGATCAACTTGACAATCACATTAATAATTTTTTTGAAAAAGTAAAACTAAACGATCTTGTAAAAAAAAATCAAATATTAAACAAATGAAAACAGAAGATTTAAAAAATACTCAAGATTACAAATACGGTTTTACTACTGACGTAGAAAATATAAGAGCCCCAAAAGGTCTTAACGAAGATACAATAAAATTTATTTCAAATATTAAAAAGGAACCAAAATGGATGTTAGAATGGAGGATTAAAGCTTACAATAGATTAAAAGTCCTAAAAGAACCTAATTGGCAAAAACCAAAGTATCCTAAAATAAATTATCAAAACCTGTACTATTATTCCGCACCTAAAAGTGCATCAGACAAACCTAAAAGTTTAGAGGAAATCGATCCTAAGATTTTAGATACTTATAAAAAACTGGGTATACCTTTAGTTGAACAAAAAAGATTAAACGGGATAGCTGTAGATGCTGTATTCGACTCAGTTTCAGTTGCCACTACTTTTAAAGATGAGTTAACAAAACAGGGAATAATTTTTTGCTCAATATCTGAAGCAATTCAGAAACACCCAGAGCTAGTAAAAAAATATTTAGGTTCTGTAATTCCTTTAAGTGATCATTATTTTGCAACTTTAAACTCTGCTGTTTTTACTGATGGGTCATTTGTTTATATTCCTCCAAACACTAGATGCCCAATGGAGTTATCAACTTATTTTAGAATTAACGCTTCCGAAACAGGACAATTTGAAAGGACTTTAATCATAGCCGATAAAGGAAGTTATGTAAGTTACTTAGAAGGATGTACAGCTCCAATGAGAGATGAAAATCAACTTCATGCAGCGAATGTAGAATTAGTAGCTTTAGATGATGCGGAAATAAAATACTCAACAGTGCAAAACTGGTATCCAGGAGACGAGAAGGGCGTAGGTGGAATATATAATTTTGTTACTAAAAGAGGAGCTTGTAGAGGTAAAAATTCTAAAATTTCTTGGACACAAGTAGAAACAGGTTCTGCTATTACATGGAAATATCCAAGCTGTATTTTGCAAGGAGATAATTCAGTTGGTGAATTTTATTCTATAGCAATCACAAATAACTTCCAAAAAGCTGACACTGGAACTAAAATGATACATCTTGGAAAAAACACTAAAAGTAAAATAATCTCAAAAGGAATATCAGCTGGTAATGCAGATAATATGTATAGAGGTCTTGTTGATATTAAAAATAAAGCAAAAAATTCAAGAAATTATACTCAATGTGACTCATTATTGATGGGTAATAAATGTGGAGCTCATACAATTCCTTATATAAAAAACAGCAATGCAACTTCAACAATAGAACACGAAGCAACAACCACTAAGATAAATGAGGAACAACTCTATTATTGTAATCAAAGGGGATTAGACCAAGAAGAAGCTGTAAGTCTTATAGTTAATGGTTTTTGCAAAGAAGTTTTACAACAACTTCCCATGGAGTTTGCTGTTGAGGCTCAAAAACTTGTAGCTATTAGCTTAGAAGGAAGTGTTGGTTAATATGCTTAATATTAAAAATTTAGATGCCACTATTGACAATAAGCACATTCTAAAAGGCCTAAACCTAAATATAAAACCTGGAGAAGTTCATGCAATCATGGGCCCTAACGGTTCGGGAAAAAGCACATTAGCAAATGTTTTATCAGGTAAGAACGGATATGAAATCAAAGGAAAAATTCAGTTTAATGGAGAAAATCTTAATGAACTCTCAACGGAGGAAAGGGCTCAAAAAGGTATATTTTTAGCTTTTCAATATCCTTTGGAAATACCAGGTGTAAGTACAAATATTTTTTTAAAAACCTCTTTAAACGCAGTTAGAAAAGCGAAAGGTGAGAAAGAATTAGATACTTTGACTTTTTTAAAACTAATAAAAGAAAAAGCTCTAGAGCTTGGAATTGATGAAAAATTTTTGTCACGTCAACTTAATGTAGGTTTTTCTGGAGGAGAGAAAAAAAAAAATGAGATACTACAAATGAAATTATTAGAACCTAAGCTATCAATCCTAGATGAGACAGATTCAGGATTAGACATAGATGCCTTAAGAATAGTAGCTGATGGAGTCAATTCATATAAAAATAAAGACAACGCCTTTTTGATAATCACTCATTACCAAAGACTTTTAGATTACATCAAGCCAGATTTTATACATGTTTTATCAAACGGTAAAATTGTTAAAACCGGTGATGCAGATCTAGGAGCCCAGCTAGAGAAAACAGGTTATACAAGTTTAAGTTAAATGAAGCAGTTTTACGATTTCAGAATAGAGAAAATTAAAGGTCTTTCGTCAGAAGAAAAAATAGTAAGAAAAAAGAATCTTGAACTTTTTTATCTAAATGGTTTTCCCAGTAAAAAAGATGAGGACTGGAAATTTACAGATTTAAATTCTATATTAAGTCAAAACTTTACCAAAATTACCAACACAGATTTAATAACCGAGGAAAGACGACACAAATCAATTAATGAATTTGAGCATAATTTTATTTCTTTGATGAATGGAAAACTAATATCTAAAAGTTTTGATCATGAAGAAAAAGATAAAATTTCTATAAGTAATTTTAATTATAAAAATGAAATAATTTTACATAGCAAAAATACATTAAACTTTTTAAATAATGCTTTAGCTAAAGATGGTTTTTCATTAGAAATTTCTAAAAATTATAAATTAAAAAAGCCTTTAGTTATTTACAATCATTTTTCTGATTCCTTGAAAGAGATTATTACGAATAATAAAAATTCAATAATCTTAAATGAAAATTCAGAGTTAACTTTAATTAATTACCTAGATAATACTTCTAAAGAAAATTTTATGATTAATACGATTGAAAATATAAAATTAAAAAAAAATTCATCTTTGAAAAATATTTTTATAAATAATTCAAAAAACTATGCTTATTTTTATAAATATTTAAAAAATGACTTAGAAAAAAACTCTAGTTTAGAAAATTATATACTTTCGTCAGGATTAATATTTAATAAGCTTGATATTGAAGTAAATCATAATGAGGAGTATTCAAATAGTTATATTTTTTCAGCTTTAAATTTATTAAATAATGAGCATCAAGAAATCAAAACGCGAGTTAATCATAACGCTCCGAACTGTCGCAGTTATCAAAAAATAAAAAATGTTTTAAATAATGAAAGCAAAGGAGTTTATCAAGGAAAAATTTTTGTAAAAAATATAGCTCAAAAAACTGATGCATATCAATTAAGTAGAGCTTTAATTTTAAATGATAAAGCCGAGTTTGATGCAAAACCTGAACTTGAGATTTATGCTGATGACGTTAAATGTTCTCATGGATCAACATCAGGAAGCATTGATTTAGATTCCATTCACTATTTAAAATCCAGAGGCATTCCAGAAAAAGAAGCATATCAAATGTTAATTAATGGTTTCTTGTGTGAAGTTCTAGAAAAATTGAAAGAAAAAAATTTGAAAAAATTTTTATTAAAAAAATTAGAGGATCAAATTCATGGATATTAAAAGTATTAAAAAAGAATTTCCGATTTTTTCTCAAAAAATTAATGGTAAACCTTTAGTATATTTAGATAGCGCAAATTCCTCACAAAAACCAAAGTCAGTAATTGACAAGATTTCAAATTTTTATAAAACTGAGTTCTCTAATGTTGGTAGAAGCGTCCATACTCTTGCAGTTAAAGCCACAAATAGATTTGAAGCTACTAGGGATAAAGTTCAAAAATATCTAAATGCAAAACATAGGGAAGAAATAATTTTTACTAAAAGTGCGACTGAGTCAATTAATTTAGTTGCATCATCATTCGGAAAAAAACATATTCATAAAGGAGATGAAATTTTAATTACTGAACTAGAGCACCACTCAAATTATGTTCCATGGCATTACTTAAGATCTGAAAAAGGGGCAATAATTAAATTTGCTCCAGTTAATGAAGATGGAGATGTCGAAATAAATTCAATTAAAAAATTAATAACCGATAAAACAAAAATTATTGCTATAACACACATATCAAATGTAACAGGAGCAATTTTACCTATTGCAAAAATTGTTGATCTCGCGAAAGAAAAAAATATTCCCGTTTTGATAGATGGAACCCAAGGAGCTCCACATTGTGATATAGATATGCAAAAAATCGATTGTGATTTTTATGCTATTTCATGTCATAAAATGTACGGACCAAACGGCCTTGGAATTTTATATATGAAAAAAAAATGGTTAGATGATTTACCTCCGTATCAAGGAGGAGGAGGAATGATTAATGAAGTAAAAAAAGAAGATATTACTTTTGCGGAGAAAAATACAAAATTTGAAGCTGGAACAATGCAAACCGCAGAAGTTGTTTCTTTTACAGAGTCATTAAATTTTATTGAAAAATTAGGCATTAACAATATTGCTTCACATGAAAATGAAATTTTAGAATATGGTTTAGAAAAATTAAGAAAAAATAACTCAATTAAAATTATTGGAAATCCAAAAAGCAGAGGTTCCGTTTTATGTTTTACGTTAAAAGATATTCACCCTCATGACATAGCAACTATCCTTGACGAAGACGGAGTTGCAATACGAGCTGGACATCATTGCTGTCAAATTTTACATGACAAACTTGGCATTAATGCTACTGCTAGAGCTTCTATTGGAGTTTATAACAATAAAGAAGATATGGATAAATTATCAGATGCAATTAAAAATTGCCAGAAGGTATTTCAGATTTAGATGGAACTTAAAGAGCTATATCAAGAAATAATTTTAGATCACGGGAAAAACCCTAGAAATAAAGGCAAGTGCGAAGGTTTTACTAATGATGCAAAAGCACACAATCCATTGTGTGGTGATAAAGTTCATATTTATCTAAAAGTAAATAAAGATAAACAAATTGAAAATTTAAGTTTTGAAGGAGAAGGTTGTGCAATATCTTTAGCTTCAGCATCTATTCTAACTGAAACAGTAAAGGGAAAAGATTTATCGTTTATCAAAAAAATTAGTGAAGATTTTCTAAACATGGTCAAAAACAAAACAAAGATTACTATTAATAGTTTAACTACAGATCAAATTACTACTATAGCCTCTTTGTCAGGTGTTCAAGAATTTCCAATGAGGGTCAAATGTGCAACGATGGTGTGGCATACATTACTCTCAGCAATAGAAAAAAAATGACAGACTTAAAAGAGAAAATTGTTACAGAAATTAAAAAGATTTATGATCCAGAAATACCAGTAAACATATATGAACTTGGGTTAATTTATAAAATAGACGTCAAAGATGCTAAAAAGGTAGCTATAGAAATGACCTTAACTTCACCAAATTGTCCTGTAGCCGAAAGTTTGCCTAAAATGGTTAAAGACAATATACTAAAGCTTGTTGGTGTTGATGATGTTGACTTAAAATTAGTTTGGGACCCCCCATGGACTAAAGATAAAATGTCTGAAGCAGCAAAATTAGAATTAAATTTATGAGTGAACAAATTATAAAACTAAGCCAAAATGCAGCCGAAAGAATAAAAACAATTATGTCTAAAGCTGAAGACAAAGCTATAGGAGTAAGAGTGGGTGTTAAATCAGGTGGTTGTGCTGGCATGTCATACATAATGGAATATGCGAAAGACGTAAAACCAAATGAAGAGATCATAGAAGATAAAGGTGTTAAAGTTTTAATCGATCCTAAAGCAATAATGTATTTACTTGGCACTGAAATGGATTACAAAGCTGAGAAATTTTCATCTCAATTCGTATTTAAAAACCCAAACGAAACTGAACGTTGTGGTTGCGGAGAGTCTTTTAAAATTTAACCACTGTAATACATCTCAAATTCTATTGGATGAGGCGTATGTTCAAATTTATAAATTTCTTGGAATTTTAATTCAATGTAAGCATCTATTTGATCATCTGTGAATACACCACCTTCAGTTAAGAATTTTCTATCTTCATCAAGGTTTTGCATTGCTTCTCTTAATGAACCGCAAACAGTCGGAAGTTTTTTCACTTCATCTTCCGATAGAGAGTATAAGTCATCATCAAAAGATTTGCCTGGATCAATTTTATTTTTAATACCATCAAGACCAGCCATTAACATCGAAGCAAAAGTCAAATAGGGATTTCCCGCTGCGTCTGGAAATCTTATTTCACATCTTGCAGCTTTAGGATTCATTATTACAGGTATTCTGCATGAAGCAGATCTATTTCTAGCAGAGTAAGCTAAAATAACCGGAGCTTCAAAACCTGGAATTAAACGCTTATAACTATTTGTTGTTGCGTTTGAAAATGCATTAATGGCTTTAGCGTGTTTTAATATTCCTCCGATGTAATACAAAGCCTCTTTAGAAAGACCCGCGTATTCTTTACCCATAAAAACTGGCGTGTTACCTTTCCAAATGGATTGGTGACAGTGCATTCCTGAGCCATTGTCACCTTTAACTGGCTTAGGCATGAATGTAGCTGTTTTTCCAAATGAGTGAGTGACCATTTGAACTACATATTTGTAAAGCTGAACGTTATCGGCCATGTTAGTTAAAGTTCCAAAATACATACCAAGTTCATGTTGACTAGGTGCTACTTCGTGATGGTGTTTTTCAACCTTTACACCCATATCTTTCAAAGCTTTTAAGTATTCACCTCTCATATCTTGTGCGCTATCAACTGGCGGCACTGGAAAATAACCCCCTTTAACTCCTGGTCTGTGTCCCATGTTACCATTTTCATATTTTTTTCCTGTATTATAAGGTCCTTCTGAACTATCAATGCTAAAACTTGTTTCGTTCATATCGTTTTTAAATCTGACGTCATCAAAAACAAAAAATTCAGGCTCGGGTCCAAAATAAGATTTGTCACCAATCCCTGATTTTTTTAAATATGCTTCAGCTTTTTTTGCTGTACCTCTTGGATCTCTCTCGTAAGGATCTTTTTTAACCGCATCTAAAATATCACAAAAAATATTTACTGTTGTGTGGGAGTTAAATGGATCTATAATCGGTCTTTCTAAATCTGGTTTTAAAATCATGTCAGACTCGTTAATAGCTTTCCAACCAGCTATAGATGAGCCATCAAAAAAAACTCCATTTTCCAGCATATCCTCGTCAACAATAGTTGAGTCCATTGTTAAATGTTGAAGTTTCCCTTTTGGATCGGTGAATCTTAAGTCTACAAACTCGACCTGTTTGTCTTTAATTAGCTTTAAAACGTCTTTAGAACCCATTTATGTCTCCTTAAAAATTATGTTTAATTTAAAACTGATGAAACATATATAATGTAGTTTTCTTAAAGTATAATTAAATATAAATATCAGCTATGCATAATATACATAAATACAATCTGTGCTTGAAATGAGAGAAGCTAACACAAAAGATCTTTTACTTTTAATATTACTATCAATTATTTGGGGTTCAGCTTTTTTTAACATCAAGATTGCAACTTACTCTTATGAACCTTTTACATTAGCTTTAGTGCGAGTTTTATTTGCCAGCGTTCCTTTGTTTTTACTGTGTAAGTTTAAAAAAATTAAAATTATGGCATTCAGCAATAATTGGTATTGGTATGCTCTAATTGGACTTTGTAATATAGCTATTCCATTTGTTTTAATCGCAATTGGAACTGCAAAAATTAATAGCTATTTAGCTGCAATTATGATGAGCACAACCCCTCTAAGCGGGTCAATACTTGCACATTTTTTTACAAAAGATGAAAAATTATCTTATATGAAATCATTAGGAGTTCTAATTGGTTTTAGCGGTATTATTTTATTATTTTTTGACAAAGTGATCATCAATAGTGAAAATTATTTATATGTTCTTATAACAATTCTTGGATCGACATTTTATTGTATCGGAGGACTTTTAACTTTAAAAATTAAAAATAAAGTTAATGAGAACGTAACAACTTCTACAACTCTTTGGTCAGTTATTTTTTTATTTCCATTTTCAATTTTATTTGAAACTCCTTGGAATGCTAGCCCAACAATAGAGTCCACTTTATCATTATTATACCTAGGTGTAGTTGCAACGGGGTTTGCTTGGTTAATTAGATTTAGAATATTAACTGTTAATGGTTTAGTATTTCAAACACAAGTTGCTTATTTAATACCAATATTTGGAATATTTTTTGGGTATTTTTTAATGAATGAAATAATTACATGGAAAGTAATTGCTTCACTAGTTGTAATACTTATTGGAATTTATATATTTAAAAAAAACAACAGGGGTTTTGCAAGATAAATGGAAAGCAATCAAATAGAATTAAGTTTTTTATCAATTTTTACATTAGTTACTTTTTTTATATTTTTAACTATAAGCAAATATTCTTATAAAATAAAAAAAGGTATTCTACTAGACCAAGACTTTCTAAAACCCCAAGCATTTCATAAAGCAGCAACAGGAAGAGCCGGGGGGTTAGCTGGAGCCATCTCTTTGAATATTTTTTTTATTATTTATTATTTAATTTATTCAAAAATTTTATTTGAATACTTATTTTTATGTAATCTAATGTTTATAGTTGGTTTTTTAGATGATTTAAAAATAAAGATAAGTCCATCAAAAAGACTAGCATTAATGATAATTTTTTTATTTGCCTTAATATACAGTATTCCAATTAAAATTTTAAATATTGATATTCCATTTATAAACATACTTTTGAATAATAAAATATTTTCATCTTTATTTGTTTTATTATGTTTTTTATTTATAATTAATGGAGCAAATTTAATAGATGGCTTTAACGGACTTCTCTCAATTAATTTAATAATTATTAATTCAATTTTATCTTACATAAATTTAAATAGTGGAAATATTGAATTTACAATATTTATTATTGGACAGATAATTATCTTACTATCCTTCTTATTGTTTAATTTTCCAAAAGCTAAAATATTCTTAGGTGATAGCGGAGCTTATTTGTTTGGATCTTTAACTGCTTTAAATGCAATTATAACTAATAATCTTAATCCAAATTATTCGTCGTTTTTTTTCTGCATAATACTATTTTACTTGTTTTTTGAAGTATTCTTTTCATTTTTTAGAAAAATTATTCAAAAAAAATCACCAATACATCCTGACAACAAACATCTTCATATGCTTACTTTTAAAAAAATATCTCTAATTTTTGGAAAAGATAAAGGAAATTATATTAATTCAATAATTATAAATTTCATTTACCTTTTATTGGTTCTGCCAGCTTTTTTATTTGCAAAAGATCCAATGATAAGTAGATATTGGTTTTTTTCTTTAATAATTATTTATT
>Ga0222719_10002516_pt1 | contig 16692 bp, 19 predicted proteins | sample C33_34DmetaG_FD_165039 | JGI IMG/M metagenome (GOLD analysis project Ga0222719, IMG submission 165039) | Estuarine water microbial communities from San Francisco Bay, California, United States - C33_34D | ecosystem: Environmental > Aquatic > Marine > Unclassified | place: USA: California... | reverse complement strand
GATTCTCTTAAAGTACCACCTTCGGGTAAAGTAAATTTTTGTTGTTGCGTCAAAGTAACATATCTATAAAGAGTAGTTGATGAATCAGCAGTGTAATCTGTATCAAAAATAGCAACGTCTGAAATATTCAAACCTGTTTCTATGTTTAAAGGTACACTAGCATAACCACCAGTAATCACACTACCTGTATTAGCAACCGCTAAATAAGCAGGCCCTGACAAACTGTAAGTGTACATACCTTGTAGATAGGCTTTTGGACCAGCAATAGAAATGTAAGGATTACCTCCACCAGCTCCTACTTGTAAAATTGGTGCTCCTCCTGATCTTTCTCCACCTGCTATTCTAACATACGAATGCCCATGTATTAATCCGTAACCATTTTTCAGATAAGGAACTATTCCTAATTGGTGTCCTGGAACTTCAGAGTTAGTAATAAGACCCCCATATTGTGACATATCACTAGAGAATCTTGTTGGTTGCACTTCAGAATAAGAAGCTCCCTGAATACCTACTTGTAAATAAGGATCAGCACTTGGGTTTTTAGCTATTTCAATTGTTGGAACTTCTACACCTCCACCGTCTTTAGTTCTTATATCTACTGAAGGATTGTTTGGATCATTACCAAATTGTAAAGGTTCTTCAAAATCATAGTAGTTAGCTCTTATGTTGCCTTTTGCAGTTAATACATTGTCTACATCAGATAAATTATTAGAAGCTAACATATCACCTATTCCAGCTCCAATATTTCCTCTTGCTAGCTCTGGATCAACTTCTGATAAATTGTTAGAGGCCAACATATCACCGTCACCAGTTCCAGCACCAATATTTGTTCTAGCAACAGCCGGATCAGCAACGTCCGATAAATTATTAGCAGAAAGTAAGTCACCGTCGCCAGTACCAGCCCCTAGATTTGTTCTAGCAACAGCCGGATCAGAAACATCACTTAAATTATTAGTAGAAAGTAAGTCGCCAGTACCGGCACCGATATTTGTTCTAGCAACAGCCGGATCAGAAACATCACTTAAATTGTTAGAAGACAACAAGTCACCGTCACCAGTACCAGCTCCAATATTTGTTCTAGCTAGTGCGTCATTTGTTATATCCGAAAGATTATTTGCGATAAGCAAAGCTCCTTCAGCTCCTCCACCGCCTCCGCCAGTTGAGTAGGATTGAAAGTCAAAACCAGCCTCTTCACCTGATTCTCCTACCATAACCTGCACGCTTCCAGCTCCTCCAGGTGCTAACATTGATATTCTTCTAAGATTTACAATTGAATAATTAACTGTTTCACCAGCTTTTAATATAAATCCATTAGCACCATCTGGTGTATTACCATTTAGCAAATAACGAACATCAGAACCTCCTGTATTTTGCAATACAACGTAATTAAGATGTTCCGGTAAATCTTCACCAATTAAATCATAAAGGGAAGTTGCAACAGCAGTGAGGTCGTACTTGTTACCGTTTTGTAATTTGTAAAATCTCATTTTGTTTATTTAAAAAATTGTATGTTTACTTTTGATTCAGCACCGCCACTCACCATCTGAATATCTAAAGGACTACCATTGTCTATCTTTGCAATCTCATTGGGTTTAACTGTAAGTCCGTTTTCACTTGTAGCGTTGTTTTTATCAATAGTAAGCTTTATGTTTGAAGCACCTTCGTTTTGTATGTAAACTCCAGTGAAATCTCTAAGACTGTCGCTAAAACTATTATAATTAGCAACTAAGTCTTTGTATAATGCAGACAAGCTTTTTGACTGATTAGTTACCGTCAATGAAGCTAAGTCTGAATTTGTAAATTTATAAAAAATCATAGTTATTTATTTAGATTTTTTTGATTTTGAAGCTTTTGTTTTTTTAGCTTCAGTTTTTTTTGGTTCTTCTACAATGTCGTAATATTCTTTCATTGCATTGTATTTTTCTTCTGATATTTCAAAAGTTTTATTTTGTAAACCCTCCGCAAGTTTTTTAATTTTAACGAAAACCATTGTGTAAGATTAAATTCTATATATTATTATTTTACAGCTTTTTTGTTGTTTTAACAATTACCTAGCTTTTTTCTTTTGAACTTTTTTCATTTTAGGCATTGCAACACCTATAATTAAAGTTGGTTTTTTATACATGCTAGATATTTTTCCGTTTTTAATGTTTTTCTTTTTATACATTTTTATTTAGTTATTTGTATTGATGAACCTGATCGCATTGACCATTTATCACCACGAGATTCAAACCTAACACTACTTACCGGTCTAGTCATCGTAACTTTTTTATCATGAAGAATAATATCAATATTAAAATTATCAACAGAATCTACACACTTAAGCTGAATCACCTTAGTTGACAAAGTTGCTTTTGGTAAATTAATTATGTAATTACCTTCATCTTTAACAGTTACCTTTATTTCCTCTACTCTGTTTTCAAGGTTTAAATCGTAAGTTTCTTTTAAGTTATTTAAAATCATAATTCTTTTTAATTAAACGCCCCCCAGGCGGGGGGCTAAGTTTTAACTGTAAGAAGAATAAGCGTCACCTCCTACTAATACCCATAGACTCAAAGAGTCGCAGTATCTTAGTACGGCAGTACGCGAATAGCTTCCTAAACTAATTGTACCGTAAATGTTTGTAGGATTAGTTGATCCGCCAGTTCTTTCAATATAAATATTGTATAAAGAGCTAAACGAGCTATCAATAACCAATACAAGTTCTTGACCTTCTGAACCAGTAGGTAAGTTCAAATATACATCGCTAGTAGCAGTTCCAGCAATGTCGAGAATTACTTCCGCCTTATCAATTGGTAAATCATTTGTGGAAGTACCATTGTCAGCATTATCATAAGTTTTACTTACATGGCTAGTACCATGTTTAATAACAATAGAGCTAGCTTGATGTTCGACTTCGATATTAGTTGTACCAGTGATTTCAACATTTTCCCAAATACCAGTTGATTTGTTGTAACGTAATAAGTCACCAGTAGTAGCAAGAGCCGAAACAGTAACATCAGATAAATCATCAATTGAAGCAAGTGCAATTCTAGCATCAGCTAATCCATTAACTTGAGCATCTGTTCTTTCAGTGAAAGAGATTACACCAGTAGTATTGTTGTATGCTAAGTCACCTGAAACAGATATAGCACCTCTAGCTCTTGAGTCTTTATAGTAAAGATTTGAAGCACCTTCACCAAGATTATCAGTAGTTTTACTAGATAAGTCTAAGTTAGCACCAGTTTGAAGAGCAATACGTGCATCCACTCTAGCGTCAGTATAATAAAGATTAGTACCTTCTGATAGATCAGTTGTTGATTTGCCAGATAAGTCTAGATTAGCGCCTGTATTAAGAGCAATACGTGCATCAGCTAAAGAGTTAACTTCTGCATCAGTACGTTCTGTGAAGCTGATAACTCCAGTAGTTGAGTTGTAAGCAAGGTCTCCAGAAACTGATATAGCACCTCTAGCTCTTGCATCAGTGTAGTACAAGTTAGTTGTACCTTCAGATAAGTCATCAGTATCCGCAGGAGAAGTATTAGCTTCTAAAGCAGTTTCAATTTGTTGCAATGCTTGTTTAACATTGATGTTATCTTGGATTGTTGAACCGGTAAACGTTCCTAAGTTCAAAGAACCAGCCGCAACACCAGACAATGCAACAAGATCATCTACATCATTACCAATTGCATCAACGTAAGATTTAGGAACAGCATGTCCAGTAGATGTTGGAGTTCCAGATAGTAAGATAGTTCCTTGTGCGGTGACATTACCACTAAATGTAGTGTTACCGTCTGTACCAACAGTTACACCGGTACTATTACCATTGAAAGCTCTGAACATTACACCGCCAAAAGTAGTATCAGCAGAGTCAATAGTTAGACCGTTAGAAGTAGCATCAATATGTAAACCAGCGTTAGCGTGATTTTGATTGATAACCATACCGTTATCAGTACCAGCTTGATTTATAGTTACTTTTTCGAATGAAACAGCGTCAGTAGTAGCAAGTGATTGATCTACATCAGATAAATCAGTTACTGAAGCAACAGCTATTCTAGCGTCTACTCTTGCGTCTGTGTAGTAAAGGTTAGTTCCTTCAGCTAAGTCAGTTGTAGTTTTACTAGACAGGTCAAGGTTCGCACCAGTGTTTAATGCAATTCTAGCATCAGCTAGTGAATTAACCTCGGCGTCAGTACGTTCAGTGAACGACACAACACCTGTAGTAGAATTGTAAGATAAATCACCACCAGCAGAAATAGAAACTCTAGAACGTGCATCAGTGAAGTAAAGATTAGTAGAGCCTTCTGTAACATTGTCAGTAGTCTTAGTAGCTAATCTAGTATCGAAAGTAGAATCAAAATCAGCAGTAGCTAATTTAGTTCCAATACTTGTAGTAATAGTAGTAGCAAAATTAGGATCATCACCTAAAGCGCTTGCTAACTCATTAAGAGTATCAAGAGTAGTTGGGGCAGAGTCTACCAAATTAGCAATCGCAGTATCAGTATAAGATTGTGCAGAGCTTAGAGTAGTTGCATCACCAGAGATTCTAGCAGTTTCTTCAGCATCAATGTTAGATTGTAGCGTAGCATCAGCAGAAGTACGAGCCGATTCTTCTGATGTAATATCAGCACTTAGACCGTCTAGTTGAGTTTGGATGTTAGATGTAACACCATCAACAAAGTTTAACTCTGCAAATGTTGGCAGTAATTCCACACCACCTTTATAAATTTTAGAGTTGTTGTCAAACTCTACATTTCTATTAAATTGCGTGGCAAATCCAACAGCTGGTGTAATGCCTATATTATTACCAATTGTAATACTTGAACTTCTTAATGGGTTTAATACTTTAGTAGTATTGTTTTCATTAATAAAGTATAAGTCTCTATCACTAATTTCAGCGTCTAAATTGCTTTGAACAGTATCAACACTAGTTTGCAAGGCATAACCATTAGCAGTTAAGTAGTTGCCAACTCTTGTGTCAGTATAATAAAGATTACTTGAACCTTCTGATAAATCATCCGTAGAATTGTTTGATAAATCTTCTTGATCTGTTCCGGGTGCAAGTTTAGAACCGTCCCATTTAAGAATTTGTCCCGTTTGAATACCTGTTAAGTCTACATCAGACATAGCACCAACACTTGCATTTGCAATACGAGCATCAGCAAGGGCGTTTACTTCACTGTCAGTTCTTTCTGTAAATGAAATTATACCAGTTGCATTGTCATAATTTAAATCACCAGAAACTGAAACAGCTAATCTAGCACGAGCATCTGTGTAATATAAATTAGAACCTTCTGCTAAGTCACTTGTTGATTTTTGTGATAAATCTAAGTTAGATCCAACTTGCAAAGCAATTTGTTCGTCAGCAAGTGTTCTAACCTGTGCATCAGTTCTTTGAGTAAAGCTGATAATTCCGTTTGCATTATCATAACTTAAACTACCGCTTACAGATATAGCACTTCTTGATCTAGCATCAGTATAGTAAAGGTTAGTAGAACCTTCCGCTAATTGATCAGTGTTGTTATTAGCAAAATTATCTTCATCTACAACACAAACAAAAGTTCCTGAAGTAGAATTGTATTTAAGAATTTTACCGTCAGCATTTGCAGATAAATCTATATCAGCAAGATCACCGATTGAAGCAACAGCAATTTGACCATCAGCTAAAGATTGTACTTCTGTATCAGTTCGTTCAGTAAACGATATAATACCAGTCGCGTCATCATAACTTACATCGCCAGTAGCAGAAATACTTTCTCTTGCTCTTGCAGTTGTAAAGTATCTATTAACGCCTTCAGCTAAATCCGCAGTTGTTTTAGTTGCCAACCATGTATCAGATATAGTATTAAGTTCGCCTTCTGTTCTTTCAGTATAAGAAATTTCTCCCGTGTTAGCATTGTAAGCTAAAGAACCAGAAACAGAAATAGACGCTCTTGCTCTTGAATCTAAATAATATAGATTAGCACCTTCTGTCAGATCAGTAGTAGTTTTAGTTGCCAGTCTAGTATCAAAAGTGCTATCAAAATCAGCAATAGCAAGTTTAGTAGCAATTGAATTTGTTAATGTAGTTGCAAGATTTGGATCGTTACCCAAAGCAGTAGCGATTTCATTAAGGGTATCAAGTGTAGCAGGTGCCGAAGCAACTAGATTAGCAATTTCAGTATCAGTGTATGCATTAGCACTTGATAAAGTATTCGCGTCACCAGTAATTCTTGAAGCCTCTTCAGTATCAATATTAGCTTGTAATGTACTATCAGCAGATTCTCTCGAAGCCTCTTCAGCTTTCAAAGCAGTATCTAAGTCATTGTCAGCATCTTGCAATGAAGATGAAGCTTGAATATAGTTAGCTCCTGTATTCGCAGAATATGAACCATCAGTATTTAGACCAGCACCTGTTTGTGTTGCGTCTAATTCAGCTTGCAATTGCGCATTGCTTGAAGCTTGTGAATTTTGTAGGGCCGTTATAGTTGGTGAAGTAATAGCTCCAACAACATCCAAGTCACCACCAACTGAAGCATTTCCAGTTACAGTTGAGTTTCCTCCAACTGTTGAATTACCATCAGCCATAAAATCACCAGTACCTCCATTTATAGCTCTTGACCATAACAAAGAAGAATAAATTTGCAAAGGTGCATTTCCACTTGTAGTTGAAATAATACCTGTTTGACCTGGTGAAGTATGAAATCTAAGGGAAGCATTGTTTGTTTGTGAAGTAAGATCAACACCAACACCAACACCTTCTCTAACGTAAACTTTTTTAAATTGTACGCTATCAGTTGGACTTAAAGATTGATCTAAAGAAATTACACCTGTAGCCGAGTCATAATTGACTCCAAGTCCAGAACTAATTGCATTTTGTGCTCTTGTGTCAGTGTAGTAAAGGTTAGTAGAACCTTCTGCTAATTGATCACTGGTATGATTTGAAATGTCTGAAACTTGTCCGGTTACATCACCAGTTAAATCACCAGAAATTGTAACAGCAGTTATATCAGTAGTATTTAATGAATCACTTGAAGCATTATACAACGTAACACCATCAGACTTTAAAAGATTAGCCTTAACAGTGTCAGCAGTAATAGAATTTGCAACTGCTAGTGTGTTCGAGTTAATAGCACCAGACACGCTTGCGTCTCCATCTAATACATTAAGAGATCCGTTTTCTATGTCTAAACCATAGTTTAATCCCATTCTTTGATTTGAGTTAAAAGCAAACTCAATATCTTGACCAGTTCCTCCATCAATAACGATTCCAGAACCAGCAAGCGGTGAAGAAGTTTGGTTACCATCTCCTAATAAAATTCTATGATCTCTTACTTCAAGATCGTTAGTTTGTACCGAAGTCAAACTTGAGCTTAAAACAATTAAATCACCGTGAATAGTAGTTGTTGGAGTTCCAGTTCCCGTGTCGCTTAAAGTTATAGCGGTATAACCACTTTTATTTTTTATTGTGTTTACATTCACAGATTGATTAAAAACAGATTGGTTGGCAAAAGTTTTAACGCCAGAAATAAGCTGATCACCAATAGTATAAACACCATTAGTAACAGTATCAGCGTTACCAGTTAAATCACCGTAAAAACCATTAGGAGCAAAAATTGTTGAATCCTCATGGTTAATTAAAATTCTGTTTTGTGTATCAATTACTGATCCTTGTAGAACACCTAATATTAAATCAGCCTCTAAGTTAATTACATCTAAAGTTTCAGTTGTAATATTAGAAGCTTGATAATCTTGTATATTAGTATTTACATAAGTCATATTTGTACAAAGTTAAATTGAGTGACCTCCCTAATTAAAGAGAGGTCGATTGAAAAAGATCTATTATAAAGAAGCTTTAACATTAACAATACCTTTAGTTTGGTCTGAAAATACTTTAGTACCAAATAGAGATTGTAATTTAACAATGTCAGAAAATCTATCTTCAACTGATCCAGAATTAACTTCTTGTACAGTTGGAGAGATTGGACGAGCTAAAGAAACAGAACCTTTATTCATGAATAAGATTTCTTTGTATCTTTTAGCGGTGTTGAATGAACCGTTAGCCATGTTATCTGACATTAAACTGTCAAATACCATAGTTAAACCGTCACCTAGTGCAACTAATTCAACTTCAACAGCACCAGCTCCAAGATCAGTTACAGTTACTTCAAATTGCGAACCATATCCAATTTTGATTAGTGACGAATAGTCAGCAAAATCATTGTAAGCGATATATTTTCCACCTGCTGGTGTAGTAGTTGGATTTTCTAGTAATTCTTTCAAGTTTTCGAAAGTTTCAACAGTGTTTGCCCCAATAGCTACTTGTCCAGTAGAAGCTACTGCATTTTTAAAAGTGATTTCAAGTCCGTTGATAGTAATAGTTTCACCGTCAGCTGGATTAGCAGTTGCATCGAAGAAAAAGTGTACTGGAATATTTGTAGATTCATAGAACATAACACCTTGGTGTCTAAAAGCTCTACCAGAGAAACCGTTTTTAAGAGTAGAATCCCCGAAGTCGGTTGCTCTACCTTGAGTTTGAGCAGTTAGAAGTCTTACAAAAGTAGGATCTACAACAGCGCAAAGTTCACCTTTTTGTGCATTTCTTAAAGCAATTTGTTCTAAAGCTCTTGGAACCATGTCTTCAATGTTAGCCTGGTCAAGAGCTAAAGGATTACCAGCATTATTGTTAATACCATCATCAATAACACTAGCAGCACTTGAAGAAAGGTCTCTTAAACAATGTGCATCAATTCTTAAAGCTAATTCTTGCATTTTAAGCGCACCAAATTCAGTTTTAAGATTGTGTCTTGATAATTCATTTTCAACAGTTGGAAGTTCGAATCTATCACCGAAGTTTTCAGTTATTTCTAAGAACTCTTCTTGTCCTCCTAGTGGAGATTTAGGAATAGGTTGTCCTGGTTCAATTCTTTTGATCCCTTTATGGAAACCATTAAGAGTTGATTTAGCATATTTGTCACCAATTTTTAATTCTGAATCAGCTGATACATCAGCAATTTGTTCAGTTACTGCATTGGCTTGGTAAACCATTTGCAGGGCGTCTGAATAAGAGACACCTCTTACGTTTTTTACGTTTGGTTGATTTTGATCGAATACCATTTTATTGTGGTTTAAATTTTATTCAATCTATATTTTTCTCAAGTTACCTTTAAAGTTTTGTACTCTTCCGGAAACTCCAAATTTACCTAAATTGTAGTGGTCTATTGTATCTTGATCCGTCCACTGTTTTTCAGCGTCAGATCTTTGTCCCATTTTAGCCGGTGGCTGAAATTTAGGATTATCTTTTAGGAAAGTTTTATGATAGCTATCAGCTACTTCTTCAAAACTTTTTCCTTGATTGCTTGGTAATTGCGCCCATTCATTTATCTTGTCTCTGTGAGAGGCTAATTGCGGTGCTAACTCATTAAAGTAAGCATCTTGTTTTTTTTGACTTTCCATCTCTTCTCGAGTTGGGAAATATCCTTCTAAAGCACTTTTTAAGATTTCCAGTTGATCATTGCCGTCATCTTGAGGCTCTTCTTCAACTTCATCATCTGATAAAAATACTTTTTTCATTTTTGCTAGCTCATCATTTTTTTTAGAAGCCATCTTTTCAAGGTTTTCGTACGCTTGAATTAAGTCTTCTTGTGATTTGAATTTACCAGCTAATAGTTGTCCGTCTTGCGGGCTATTTGATTCTTGTGCCTCTTGCACAGTGTTATCCGCCTGATCTTGCGAATTTAAGTTGTCCATTTGAGGGCTTAAATTTTGATCGTTTTGATCTTGGTTATGGATATCCATAAATGAAATGGTTACATAATATTTTCGGCCTTATAAGCCGAGCATGACGGGTGATCCAAGGTACAAAAATAACCCGCCAAGCTCGACCTACAAAACTTTTTGTGAAAGCTTGCTTAGTCCTTTCATATAATCAATGTATTTTAATAATACAATTCTTTTCTGATTTATAATATAAACATCTTCGGGTGAAAGATCCTCTTTATTCATTTCGTTTTCAGCCTTATAAACTTCTTCCAACCAAAATTGATAAAAGACCCGAAACTCTTCCTCCTTGTCAGTGAAGAGTCTCGAGATTAATTTCTGCTTATCCTCATAGGACTTTGCATCTTCTCTAAATGCTTTAATGATATGATAAATAAATTTCATATTTATTGATTAATGTTACCTTGAACCACGTCTTGAGTTAGACCGGCTACATCATTCAATCCAGGCTCTTGTTCTCCTGGTTGAACTTGTTTTTGTGTTGGGGAGCCACTTGGCATCCCTGGCATTCCACCTTTCATTAAATCTTCTAAGCTTTTACCTTGTGAAGAATTTAAATCTTGTTGTTTTTTAATTTCCTCATAATTTACTTTTTCAAAAGTATTCAAAACTTTTTCATTAACTTTATTTAAATCAATGTCGGCTCCGGAATTAGCCATATCTTTTAGTAAGTTATACAAAGCAATTGCGTCTTCTCTCTTACTTTCAATTGATTCAAAACTTGAACTTCCCGACTCAATTTCAATATTATATTTAAGAGGTGCCATTTCAAAAGACTTAGTATTAAATATCTTTTTAATGTCTTTAGCGTTTTCTCCTAAACTTAAAATTATATCATCGTTAAATCTTTCAGCTACAATATCCAATACATCATAAGCCATTTCACTGAAGAAATGCTCTACCTTAGCTAGTATGTAAGCGTAAACTGTATTTGCTTCATAAAATCTAGCCCTTACACCAGTAGCAGTATTAGTAAAGCCTTGTTGGCTTGACCCCTGTGTAGTATCAATAGTATAAGACAATGATTGAATGTGTCTTTGAATAAGTTGTTGTGAACTAAAATAATTTGGATCAATTCTTGGCGGGTCTAAAACAAAAAAGTCATTATTCATAAAATCAGCAACAGAACCGTTAACAGTCATATAACCACCAGTTCTATTTAGTTGTAGTAAATCTTTTACATTAACCCTATCACTAATAATTCTATTTAAGAATAGATTCTTGTTTAAATATAATGAATGTAAGTTTTCCCTATAATTATAAAGTTTTTCTAAACTCATAATTGGTTCAACCATACCATTACCGAAATGATCATGAGTATCTTCAAATAAACTACATGATCGAATGTTAATCTTTGGAATAGACTTAATCTTTAGAACAATTTTATTGTTTAAAGTCCAGACTTCATAAAACCCATCTTCTAATTCGTTGTTTCTTGGTAGAACTGAATCAGGCCACGATACATAACCTTGATATTTATAAACTACAAATTCACCATCTTTAACTTTAGTTCCTTTAGCCTCCTCTCTAGTCGGATTGATAACATAAGTTTTCTCACCCGCCATATACTTAACATCTTTTAGATCACTTAAAATAAATTGATCTTTTTGTGCTTTAAGGTCTTTCATCGTCACCTTGTCGTGTCGTCTAATTACACCGTTTGAATTATGAGTATCAAGAAAACGTGCATCTAAAAACACGTCATCAAATTGTAAGTTTTCTAATACTATCTTTTCTTCTTTTAGTTTCTCTTCAATCTTTCCGGACTTTTTATTAACATATCTATAAATGTCTTTTTTATATTCCGGTGCCATATAAGCTACACCGTAACGCACTAAAGAACGAACAAATCGTTCAACTAGTTTTTTCATTTCTTTATCTGAAAATAGATTATTTAAAAATGTCTGCATGAAAGCCGGCCATTGTTTCAATTCAGCCTCATCAATTTTATCAAATTCTTTCACAGCCTTCCCGTAACCGTGTTTCCAAGTCACAATATAGTTAATAGGTTTTGCTAGAACATGTGCAATAACTTTGTTCTCAATATCCTTAGCAAAATTTACCTTTGTAGACGGTAAACTTTCATCTCTAACTTCTTTCCCCCAGTTAAATTTGTATTCTTGAACCTCGTCTCTTATATCAGCTAAATCTTTATGTCTTTTATGACAAGAATTTTCATACACACTAAAATTATCAGTAACAACTGATAGTGCATAATCAACCGCTGATTTATATTTCTTTTTTTTGAAATTTATTTCGGCCATGATGTTTTTTGATTAATCTCTTTTATTATAAAATGTTTGCTTTAGATAGGCAAGCCATAACGATTATAGTTTACTTGATTAGTTTTGCTTACCATGCTTGGCTTACTTCTAATTCTAAACAATGAATAGAACATTTGTATTGCGTCTATTATATCATCATGTTTACCTCTTGGGAATTTAATCAGCTGATGTTCCAATTCAGTTTCACCTCTTTGCCAAAACAATAAGCCCTGTCTTATATATGGGAGTAAAGCTCTAATCTTAGTTTCTTTGTCTTGATTGTTCATAATTTTCTCAACAACACAATGTATTCGCTTATCCCTAAATTCTTTTTCTATCATTTGTATTAAAATTGATTGAGCGGCTACCCCTTCAATTCCTATTTTTTCACTTCTCCACTTCTGAACATGGTGCGTTATAGTTTGTATAATTTTATATACGTCATCTCTAGTATTGCTAACTTCACAAATATACAACTCGTCATTAACAAAACAACCGGTAACTATCGCAGTACAATCGGCAGAGTTCTTTTGGCTAAAAGCCGGATCAACAATAGTAAAATATCGACCAGGCTTTGACTGTAAGTCTTTGAGTTCAAAATAATTAAAAAACTCCTCATGAAAATATTGAGCCTCTTTATCTACTGGATCCTGCTGGTACTGTGCTGAAAAGTTAGCCTCACCATATGATTTTTTAATCTTTTCCAATGCTTCAATCGGATATCTATTCTCTTGCAAAGCTTGACCCGCTTTACGGTGTTTTTCGTCAGTTGTTGCAATAGCGGGTAATATTAAAGTGTCCCACTTTTCACCTGTGTCGTGTTGCTCTTTATACATTAAATGACCACACAAATCATCTTCGTGCGTTCTTTGCATTATAATAATGATTGCATCTTTTAACGGGTTAAAAAGACGTGACACAACCGTGTTATCATACCAACGATTAATTTTTGTCCTTTTTACATCCGATAGAGCTTCATCCGGCTTAATAGGATCATCAATAATAAAAACATTTGCCCTGTGACCTGTGATACTACCACCAGCACCGGTAGCGTAATATTTACCGCCCTGTTTGTTTTTCCATTCTGACTTAGTATCTTGATCTTTTCTTACTGGACTAATTTCCGGAAAGACCATCTTCATTGTTTTTGATTTATAATAATCTCTAGCCTCTGACGCAAAAGATTGCGTTAAACTTGCTGAATAACCAGTTACGATAAATTGTAACATAGGATTCTTAGCTAAAGCCCATACCGGAAAAAACTTAGTAATAATTTCAGTCTTACCACTACCTGGTGGTACGTTGATAATTAATCTTGTAATCTCACCCGTTAAAACTTTGTTTAGCTTTTCTTCAATCATCCTATAATGCCAGTTGTCATCAAAGCTTTTATTTAACTCTTTATCAAAGTAATGAATGAGACAGTCAATAAGACTTTCTCTTTGATTTTTATGTCGCTCTTTTAACTCTCTCGCAACAATTTCTTTAAGAATTTGCTTTTTCATTTTTTATATGTGAAATATTGGCAAGTACATTGTGTCGTAATGCATCGTTATAATCTATATCCTCAATAAGATCTTTATACAGTTTTCTTATATCTACATCTAAAGCATAAGCAATTTTATTAATAGCGTGTAAAGATGGGTTTACACTTCTATCCTGTTCTAATTTTCTAATAGTCGATAGAGACAATCCTGTAATTCTTGCTAAATCAGATTGTGACCATCTAGTTTTTAATCTATGTTGTTTAATAAAAAGTTTCATTTATTCAGTTTTGTTTAAAATATCAAAAAGTTCATCCGTGCTAGATTCTTTAATTAGCTTTGGCGTAACAGCAATAGCTTCACCATCTGCACCAGTTAATTCTATTCGCTCGCTATACCCTCTATCTTTTGCTTTAGTCTTTAAATAAAAAATAGTAGATGTTTCTTTACCTTCTCCCATGTTTTTATATAATTGAGCTTCAGCCCAATCTTTTCTTGCTTCTTCAATTTCATAAAATAGTTCCGCAAAATACTGATCTGTATCTTTCCAATGATAAACCGTTCTTCTTGATACATTGCTTGATTTTACAGCTTGGCTAACAAAACCAGATATAGCTAAGTTCTTTAAAACTCTTACCTTATTATCTTTAGTAGTTTTCTGACCTTTTAATTTTGATCTTTCTATTTTACCTTGAAAAGCAAAGTTATTGTAATCAATCATAGTCTAATGTGTTACTAGTATAAGTGTAGCACAAAGCATTATAAAAAAAAAGGGCAACCGCCCTTTTTATGTATTAACTACTTGATAAATCCTCGTTTAACTGATTAACATTTTCTTCTGATGGAATCCAAGTTCCTACTTTATTATTATTTTTGAAAACTTCAACGTGTGTATTTCGAACTTTTGCAAAGTTTCTAATAAACTCTCTGACTGATGTTTTTTGCATGATATACTTTGTTTAAATAAAAAGTGCTAATTTTTTTAATTTATATTATGACTGAATAATTCCTAGAACATCAGATGTTTTGGCAAATATCAGTTTATCCTCAAAAACAGTCATAGGGTTCACCGAATACGGTGCATATACTACTTTATCACCTACATTTATATTTTCAACTTTATCACCAATTGCAATTACTTCAGCTATGTTTTCTGATTGTTGAGAATCAAGCCTTACAATAATTTGTGATGTTTTTTGCTCTAAAGTAATTTTTTTCAGAACTATGTTATCAGCTAATGGTTTTATCATTTTTAATTAGTTAATGTTGTTTTTTGTTTGTTGCAAGGGGTTAAATTCCCTTATATTATATATAATAAATGAATGTCTGACAATTTAAAAGTAAAATAGTTCAGAACCTATCCTCTTGGCCTTGGCAATTAGGATTTGAACTTTTTTATTTTGTTTATCATTTTGTATGGTTATTTTTTACGATTCATTTTTTTTACAGTTGCGATAGTGTGCATTGTATGACATACGTCAACAACCTTTTTAGTGAACTCTTCTTGGTCTTCTGTACCCATAGAAGCACACTCTTGAGCGATCTCTTGCACCATCTCATCCAGACTCCCTGGAACATGCTTTTCTAATAAGCCTATGTTCTCAATTTTAAGTACATCATCAATACATGAGGCAACAACAGCACACAACGTCATTATATGATCTGCATAAAAGAATTGATTATCAACTCTCGAATACATTAAATATCCTTTATCTTCTAAATCTCTAAAATCAAATTGTGCTTTTAAATATTCTTTATAGTTCATCTTGTAGTGCTAATTTAAATTCTTTTGCCTTATCCTCTAAGATTGTTACGATTGTATAATCTTTATCCGTAGGCTCTTCAATTGTACATTGCTCTTGCCATCTATTAAGTAAATCTAACATTTCATTAATCGTTCCTTTACTTATAATTTCTAATTCGGGTGGCATCCATTCAATTCTAAAAACAGCCGGGGGAAACTTAGGTCTCCTTGCTAGTGCGTATTTCATTTAATGCTTTTTTAAATTCTTCATGCGCTTCCTCAATAACTTTTACAACAGCGTATTCTTTTGTTTTTAAGTGTTCATAACTCCATGTGCAATAAGCCATCCAAGCTATTAATAAGTTATCCATCTCAACATAATCACCTGTCTTTAAAACCTCGTATTCGGGTTTTATTTCATGTTCGGCGCAAATACTAACAGGCAATTTGTCTTTTCTAACTAATGCAAATTTCATTCTATGAGTTTAAATTTTAATCGTGGCACACTTCTTCTTAAAATATCTAACCTTTTAATTACTTTTTCAAATTCAGTATCCCAACCCTGGTCACAAACATCAAACAGCAAATCTTCTAAATCGTTTATTTGGTTCAAAACAATCTTAATTGCGTAATCTGTATCTTTGCATTTCATAAGCCTATGTTAATTCAAATTTTTCCTCTCTAACCTGTAAAGAACTTTGAATTTCTTTTAACAATGTTTTTAAATTAAAAACGTCTTGCTTAACCATCATGTTTTTTCTGATATTGTTAAAATTCAACTCTGAAGGCAACCTCAAATATTTTTTTAAATAATTTATATCAGTTTGACAAATAGGTTCAGTAGTAACATAATGTATTTCATTAAGATCAATTACTCCAACTAATAAATCGTGGCTATAAACTTTTTGACCGTCTTCATATGTATAAGCTTCATTAAAATAACTTTCTTTGAAGTCTTTATTTTTTACAGTGTAGTGAACAATAATATTTCTAACTGTATCAGGCGATTCATAAACATAGAATCTAGTTTGATCTTTCATCACTATTTCAGTAAATCCGTCTAAATAGTAACGTGCTAAATCAAATTTTATTGAATCAATGTCCAATAATCTTTTATCTTTCATGTGGGGTTATAGTTAAATTATTTTTTAAATACATTCATAATTCTTTGGAATATAGATTGTTTTATTTGCGGACAATCTAAAGTAATTCTATTTTCTTCTTCTCTTGCAACTTCAGCTAGGAACTCTTCATATCTTCTTTCTTGATATTCTTGTATTTCTTGTTTTTCTTTTTCAGTAAGTTGAGGTTCTTCACCACACAAACCATGTACAATTGGCCCATGGTAGGGAGTGCCATCAAGTAGCGTACTGTTTTGATAGTTGTTTTTTGGAACAATCTGTTTAAACCTTTCAGGAATAAAAGGGTTTGGATCAATAGGTAAACCCGAAGCTTTGTATTC
>Ga0222719_10002514_pt1 | contig 16694 bp, 15 predicted proteins | sample C33_34DmetaG_FD_165039 | JGI IMG/M metagenome (GOLD analysis project Ga0222719, IMG submission 165039) | Estuarine water microbial communities from San Francisco Bay, California, United States - C33_34D | ecosystem: Environmental > Aquatic > Marine > Unclassified | place: USA: California... | reverse complement strand
ATGTGTACATAATAACTCGTCTTTCAGTAAATGCACCATCATAACTATCTTCATATGAAACATCATTTAATACGATAGGTACATCTCTTACTACTTCTAATGTAGGTAAGACATTGAGTGTTATTGTATAATCTGGTTGAAATGTTGGAAGTATTTGTTCGACCACTTGTAAAGCATCTTCACTATTTTTTGCCATTGCAAATAAACTAAATCCAACATTATAAGGTACGGGCATGTAAGATTGTTGTAATGACTTACTATCTGCACCTTTTACTTTTTTAAACTTTTGTATTCTATTTAATTTTCTCGCAGGATCATATTGTAGTGTTGTCATTTCAAAACCTATACGAGGTAATGTTAATGCTGTTGATTTTGGATCAGTAGCACTTCTTGCACTATCTTGATCAATACGAGTTAAAAATTTTTGTCTTGGTCCATATGCTAAAGGTACTTTCATTTTTTGAATTACTTTACCAGTTGAATTTTTACGATAAACATATAAATCGTTAAATAAAGTACCAAATGCAACAACCGTTTTTCTTATCAATTCATGGTATTGTGCGTCTTTAAACATGATATCTCCTAGTTATCTCTTGGGTCACCAAATGGATTTTTTTCTGTGAAATCAAAGATATCATTATTTGGGTTGAAATCATCAATTCCAGCTGCTGTATCAAAAGCAGAATTACTTGCACCATCTGAATCCGTTGCTAAATTGTTTGTGACAGCGTCTTCTAGTATTATATATTCAACATAAGTTGGATCATCTTCATATAATATATTATCGCCATCTGTTTCATCTACTAAGTATTCACCAGCTTCTGTTAGAATTGCTTCTACATCACCAGCAATATTTTCTGAAAGTAAAGAACCAGATGAAGTAGTTCCACTTTCAAGTGTAATTTGATTTTCTAATAAATCAAGTGTGACTGAATCTAATCTATCGTCAATATCTGACACACCAGTTTCAACACTTTCTGAAGCATAATCCCAAGTAGAACATTTTAATTTAAAGATAGGAAGATCATTGATTTGATACATTGGATCTTCATCTTCAACAAAATCTACTTGGAAGAATTTTTTAAATCGTGACATCCAAATAATGTCACCTTCTCTTGGTCTGTTAATTGAAAGTGTATTGGAACTATTATCGACTAATATTTCAAAAGTTCGTCTAGCAACCACAAGGGTTACTTCGTCTCTCATATCTAAACCAAACTTACCTATCAGATCACCTTGACCGGCAAAACCATTTACATCTTCCACATACATTTCAATAGCATATGCATCTGTAAATTTATCTGTACTGTTACCTAAAACAGTATCTCTAGTTATTTCTTCTCTAGGTAAATAGTAAGTATCTTGACCATAGATTTTTAATTGTTCTATGATTAAATCTTCATAAAGATTTTTTTCTGCTTGAGTTCCATGACTGAAATAAGTATTTCTCATGGTTTATCCTACCATATAGTGTGGTGGTAATTCGTATGCTAGTTGTATTTGTTCCTCAAGTCTGTTAAGTTCTTCTTGTGCCTGTGTATAAATCTGTTCACCATTTAATTGAACACCACCCAACATCGCTACACCTTGAAACTTAGATAAGTTAGTGCCCCATTGTTTTTTAACTAATTGTATGAGATACTTTTTTAAAAAGATATCATCAAACACATCAGAAAAATTTGAACCATCTAATTTACGATAACATTCTATGATTAAAAAATCACCTGCGTCAATATCGTTTTGCCAATCCATATCAATATATAATCTATTTGTGTGTGCGTTAAATCTTACAGGTCTTTCTCCAACAAGTATATGATCTAATAAATCTAAATGTCTGAGTGTCATATCATAGTGTATAATACTTGTAGATGAAAAATCATACAGATCATTTAATCGTAATTGATATCTTACATCAAATAAATTTAATGCGGCCTTATCTGTAAAAGGAAATACTTGAACTACGGACATAACATTTGAAGGCATAGGTATATAATTCTTACCTTCTTTGAAACTTGCTGTGACTGTGGAATCTCTACTATCTGTTACAGTAGCTAATGTTTCATCGCTTCTTGCTCTAGTAATATCATCAGCTTGTACTTGATATTTAAGATACATTCTTTCAACACCATCATAATGATACTGTGCGAAATATTGCAATGCTTCATCAATACGATCTTCTACCTGATCATCTTCAACATTAATCTCAATGACCGGTTTTCCTAATGCACGAAGAGCATATTGTTTTAAAGTTTCTCTACTTGTAATCGGGTTATTTTGTGCCATGTTATAGTCCTTATCTGACTATTTATAATTATCCAAGTGCTACCGCTTGTGCGATTGCAAATGCTGCCGTTGTTTTTGAGTCTAATTGTGTTTGAATAGCATCTGTTACGCCTGAAAGATGTCCTAATTCTGTGCTAGTCACACTTGTTGCTGAAACATCACCATTACTATCAGATGCCAATGCTCTTGAGGCAGTAAGGTCTTCCATTTTACTAAACTCAATACCAGCAGATGATTTGATGTCAGCATTTGCTATATTTGTAATAGTGTTATTATCACTATCAATAGACTTGTTTGTTAGTGTATCCGTAGATGTTCTTGAAACTAAAGTTGCATTGGAAACAGCAGTATTAAGTTGTGCGAAAGTTGTTGTAAGTGTATTGTTTGCGAGACTAATAGATTTGTTTGTTAGTGTATCAGTTGTGTCTTTTAATACAATCGTACCTGTTGCATTAGGTAATGATATTGTTCTATCTGCTGTTGGATCAACAGTAGTAAGAGTTGTTTCAAAACTATCTGCTGTTGCACCTTCAAATACAAAAGCATTTTGAATACTAACAGTTGTCGAATCGACTGTTGTAGTTGTACCTGAAACTGATAAGTTTCCTGTGACTGTTAAATTATTACCTATTGTGACATTATCTGGTAAAGAAATTGTAACGGTACCAGAACTTTCTGTGACAGTAACTTCATTTGCTGTGCCTGAAAAAGTAATTGTACCACCTAATGCTGTTGCAGTAGAATTACCACCATCTGAAACTGTAATTGTTGAGTTTGCTAACTTAGCATTTGCAATAGATCCTGCTAACTGAGCATTTGTAATCGTACCAGATAAAGATGTTGTAGGATAATTAGTTGCGTCTGATAAATCAAAAGCTGGTGTAGTATCACTGGCACCTAAGGCAAGAGAAACTCCACCAAAATTTATACTAGAGTTTGCTAATTTATCATTTGCAATAGATCCTGCCAATTGTGCATTTGTGATTGTGCCTGATAATGATGTTGTAGGATAATTAGTTGCGTCTGATAAATCAAAAGCTGGCGTTGCGTCTGTTCCACCTAAAGATAATTGAACGCCACCATATGATACAGTTGAATTACTTAATTTTGAATTACCTATACTACCTGCAAGTTTTGTGGCTGCAATTGAACCTGCCAACATTGTATTTGTAACTGAACCTGTGTCGCCTGTTGTGACAATTGTACCTGAAACATTTGGTATTGTGATTGTTCTATCTGCGGTTGGATCTGTGACTGCAAGAGTTGTTTCGAAACTATCAGCAGTTGAACCTTCGAATATAATTTCATTAATTGCAGGACTTGTTAATGTTTTATTTGTAAGTGTTTGAGAACCAGTTAAAGTAGCAACAGTTGAATCAATTGCAAAAGTTACAGCATTACCACTACCACTTGTATCAATACCTGTACCACCTGTAAATGTTAGAGATTCAGAATCTAAATCAATATTTAATGCACCACCACTATCTGCTTGAAAGTCTAAGTCTTGAGCAGTCACTTGACTATCGACATATGCTTTAATTGCTTTTGCTGATGCAAGAGTTGTGTCTGTTCCTGCAACACTACTTAAATCTGTATCAAGAACACCTGATTTAAGATTATCTACTTCAATGTTAGATATTGTATTGTTATCAGCATCAATAGTTTTATTTGTTAATGTGTCAGTTGTATCTGCTAAAACAATAGTGCCAGTTGCGTTTGGTAAAGTAATTGTTCTATCTGCTGTAGGATCAACAGTTGTTAATGTTGTCTCAAAACTATCAGCAGTTGAGCCTTCAAAAGTAAATGAAGCCGCATTGATAGCCATACCTGTAATTATAGGATTGTTTATTGTAGGACTTGTTAATGTTTTATTTGTTAATGTTTCTGAACCTGTAAGAGATACGAAACTATCACTTTGTAATGCACTATTAAACTCTGCAAGTGAACCTGTAAGTGTGTTACTTCCTAAATCAATAGATTTATTTGTAAGTGTTTTTGATGTGTCAGAAAATAAAGTATCTAATTGTGCAAGTGTGACACGACCCTCAGTACCACCATCTGATAATAAAAGTAAATCAGTAGTCGCTAATGTAGCACTTGTTAAATCAGTTGCACCATCAATATTGACGATTGCTTCTACATTACCAAACTCTAATGCACTCGCACCAGAATTTACTTTCAATACTTGACCAGCAGTACCTATTGATAGTGATGCACCAAGACCACCATGTGTTAGACCTATTGTATCGCCAGTTTGAAATTCTGCTAAACCTGTTGCGACATTACTATCGTTAAAGACTGCTCTGATTGGTGTTTTATTTGCCATATCTTATATTTAGAACTGAAAAAGAGTAGGGTCGCTATCTGCTAAAGCATCACCATTACTCAATGTAAAAGTTTTTGTTCCTGTAAAAACAAACTTATCATCAATAACCGCATTGAACTCAAAGTCTGCATTTTTTGTACTTAATCCACCTGACGCACTAAAGAAAGGTATTACCCTTGATACTTGTCCAGCTGCACCAGATGTACCTGTTGATACAACCGCTAATTCGTTTGATCCTGCTTTTGAACCTGCAGGTAATGTTGCACCTGTAGCAGCAATATTAATTGAACCTGAACCATCTGAACTAATTGTCGCACCTGCAAGGTCAATTGATTCTGATGATAAGTAAATATCTCTAAATCTTTTTGTTGGACTACCTATATCGTATGTGTTAGTCGTGTCAGGTAATATACTTTGACTAACAGAACTAAAATCTGTTGCGACTTCACCAAAATCATATTTACCTGTTGATGAGTTAAACTTAATAGCAAACCCATTTTGTTGAGTAGATGTATCAACATCATCTAAATCTTTTAATGCACCTGCACCACCTCCACTACTGTGTGATTGAGAAACTTTAATTAATTGTTTTGTTAAATTGTTTAATCGTTTTTCTAAACTTTCGACTGATGGTGGAACCTTCTTAGGTTTTTGTGCCTTTTCTATTTTATCTAATTCTTTTGTAGTTAGTTCTATAATAGGAGAAACTTGTTTAATCTCACTAACTTCTACTTTTTCTTCTACCTTTTTCTTTTTTACTGCTTTTTTATTTTTTGGTTTTTCTTGACCAGGTGTAATCTCTTTTGTATGATCAACATAATCTTGTGTGCCAATAGCATAACTTTCTTCTTTAGGTTCTGTTTCTTTTGCTAGTTGTGATAGTTGAGATAATAGTCCTACCTTTTCTTCTTTGGTAGTAATGTCTTCTTTTTTCTTTTCAGGTTCTACAAATAATTTTTGTTTTTTCTTTTTATCGTCTTTTGCTACTTCAGACAGTTCTGCCATCATAGAAGCAAACGAAGTATCTTGATTTATCTTTTCTACTTTTTCTTGAACTTTTTTTTGTTCTTCTTTTTTTACTTGTGATAATTCACTTAATAGAGAACTTAAATCAGATGAAACATCAATATTATCTTTACTCATATCTATCTCGTTACATTAGGTCTCACAATGACTGTGCCTTGTATAGGTCTGGTAACGGTACTATCTGATGCAGTAATTTCTAAATCATAAACATATCGTCCTTCTTCTAAAGCTGCAGTTTGAGTTGGAGTTAAACTTAATGTAATTTTACCTGTAGAAGTATCAGAATCTATTGTTGTAGTAAATGCTGTTGATGAAGATGATGAATATGATTTACGAATTTGTGCCGCAGCAGTATAACCAGATAAATTTAAGATACTATCATTTTGATATACTGTTATAACTGTGCTAAATGTTGCCCCTTGATCCATTGATAAATTTGCAATAGCGGCGACATTTGGCGAAGTCGTGACTGTGGTTGTTGGCATACTAAAATTCTCCTGTTCATACTATTTATGTATTTTAATAAGTTATATTAGTATATCAATTAGTTTTATACCAAGAAGGTAGTCCTAAATGAAGTCTAGAATCGTAAATATTTTTGTCTGCACCAGGTGTTTCTGCGTTATTATAATGTAAGAATACTTGCCCACAATCTTCTCCATCAAATGCTTCACGCCAATGTTCACATAAATTGCCTTTATATACTAACATATCGCCGGGTTTAAGAGTAACTTTTTTACCATCAGTCATATCTGATTTGTATTGTCCGTCTTTTACTCCACCTTTTTTAGGATTAGGTTCAATGTAGATAGGCCAATCATCTCCACCAAGATTCATTGTTGTTGATATTTCACAAGAAAATCTATCTTTATGTCTATGTAATACATCGCCTTTTTTATAGATACGAGCATATGAATATGTTGGTATCAGTTTCATACCTGTATGTTTTTCCATAACAGGTTGTGTTTTGAGTAATAAAGTATCCATTGCAATATCACCATAATGTGAATATGTTTCTGGCACTTGTTCATCATTCCATACTCCAAACTCTGTTGTAAATGGTGAGATATATCGTGTATCAAACATTGTTCTTGCGACTTGTCTTTTCATCAAAAAATAATTATAAACAAATTCTGCAATCTTTGGGTCTAATGCTTTTTTAATTACTGTGTAATTGTTTTTATCAAATTCAGTTTTAGTAGGCGCCATCTTTCACTCCTTGTATTATCTCATTACGAACTGCTTGAATGTTAAAATGTATAAATCTAAAATCTTCATAACCATCATGAACTGTATATTGATGTGGCATGTATGAATTAAAGAATATTAATGTACCAGGTTTAGGCACATAATGTACTTGATCATTTGCATATGATAATGCTGTTCTGTCTTTAGGTTTTAGTCCAGTCATCAATGCACCTGGTCTTGGATCATGAAAAACAGGTAATGATGTATTCGGTGAACATTTAAGATAATAGAAACCAGATATATGATTATCTGAATGAATGTGTGTGTTATGATGACCACCACCATTCTTACTAAACTCTTGAACCCAACACTCTGTAAAATACATTGTGTATTTCGACATATCAAACCCTTGTTGATCTAATATGTTGTGTGCTGTGTTTCCACAATATTGAACAAACTCTTGTAATGCAGGATCATGTTCAATAGGTCCTGAATGATATGACATACCCATATCTTTTACAGCGTTATAATGCTTAGTGCCTAACTTTTTCTTTTTTTCTTCTAGTTTAGATTTTTCTCTTTTATATGCTTCTTTAATGTGCTTGTCACATGCTTTATCAATTTTTGGAACCCACTCTGGTTTTTCAATTGAATAAACAGGACAAGAAAAATAGTTTTGTGTATTTAATTGATCTTGACTTGTTAATACTGCCATAATATACTCCTATCTAAATGGATATCCTAGATTCCATATGACTAAGGAATATCTAGTACCTTTTGTGACTGGTGCAACTCTATGCCAAACAAAACTAGGAAAGACAATAATAGAACCACGAGGTCTTATTTCATGACATTCATGTATTGCTTTCTTTTTATCTCGTTCCCAATCTTTTTGATTTCTCATATCAAACTCTAAATTACCACCTTCATATTCATCTGGATTTGATAATGATATTGTAACTGATAATTTTCTTATTTTGCCGTGTGAGTTAGGATCATTTGGTTTGTTATATGGTTTGTCCCAACTATCACAATGCCAACCATAATATTGACCTAGACCATATTTTGTAAACTGACATGATTCTGAAAAATCCCAATCAAAGTTCCAACCTGCTTTTGTGTTTGCTTCTCTTATGTAAGGTTGTATTTCTTTATATAACCATGCGTCATTCATCCAAACAATGTCGGATTTTCTTTTTACATGAAGTTCTTTAATTGCTGATTTTTTTATCTTACCAGATTTGGTTTTATTTTCTAAATTTTCTTGCATACCACCAGTCAATGCCATCTCTGGTTTATGTTGTAAACCATAATTGATGATATCATCACACAGACGAGGAGTTAATGCTGATTGAAAATAATAATAGTAATGTTGTAAATTCATTGTATAATCACCTTTTTAATATATAGTAGTCTTAAAAAAGACTAATTACTGATACTTGTATCGTATAATAACAACACCAGATCCCCCAGCACCACTAGGATTATTAACACCACCAGCAGTTCTACCACCACCGCCACCACCGCCTCCGGTGTTTGTTGTTCCAGCAGTTCCAGAAGTACCAGGACCTTCACCACCACCAGGTCCACCACCTCCATAACCACCAGTACCACCTCCGCCAGCAGGACCAGCGCCTCCGGCACCACCACCTGAATAGTATCTCAATGAACCACTTGGTCCAGGAGTTCCCACAGAACAAGAAGAATTAATAGCTGTTCCTCCTCCTGTTCCACCAGGTCCTCCGTTTCTATCTGGATTATTATTTCCTGTGCCTGTAGCGCCCCCACCACCAGCGCCTGAAAGATTTGTTGTATCAGTTTCTGGAGAACCATTATTACCTTGAGGTGGACTTACGGGAGGTGTATTTCCTGAACCACCTGTTCCTGAAGTTGAAGCAGCACCGCCACCAGAGCCACCAGAGCCACCATTACCACAAGAAGGAATACCACCTTCTCCCCCACCAGCAGATGTGATTGTACTAAAAACTGAATTAGAACCACCTTGTCCTCTAGCTCCACAAGAAGTAGAAGCACCTCCACCACCTACTGTTACAGGAAATGTTGTAGCACTTACTGTTAATCCAGTAGTGTTTGCTAAAGGTGAAGCTGTGTGTGGAGAAGATATTCCTGAATCTTTAGATTCTCTAAAACCTCCAGCACCACCACCGCCACCAGCACCAGAACCACCTGAGGCTCCACCAGCAATAACAAGATAATCAACTTTTGTTCCACTATCACCAGCGGCACAATTTCCTATACTTGAAACTACAAAACATCCATCACCAGTAAAGGTATGTACTTTAAAATCTCCTGTTGTTGTGACTGTTCCACCTGTTGCAGAAATAAATGTAGGAAAAAGTTCTGCTACATTACTTTCATTTGTATATAACCAACCTTTTGTTGCATCAACATATACAAGAGAAAGTGAAGCACGATTTGTAGATATTAAACTATCATTTGCCACACCTTGAATATTGTGTCCATTTCGTTGAATTGTTAAATTATTTGTACCAAAATTACCTGCGTAATCTTTAATAGAAATTAAATCTCCTGCACTTGCACTTAATGGTAGTTTTACAATACCAGCTGCACTTGTATTATTAATAAAATAACCTCGACCTGCAACCATTGTAGTAACTGTACTTCCGTCTGATGCAACGACTGATTGCCATTGAACAGGTGGTACTCCAGAACTTGCCCCTAGTGATATTGACTGTCCATTTACTGTAATACTATTGTTTGATAGTTTATCATTAGCAATAGAACCTGCTAATTTTGCATTTGTGATTGTTCCGTCAGCAATATCTACCGCTGCGACTGAACAATCTACTAAACCTTTTGTACCTATTTGATCTACACCCATAATTCTATTTATTCCTTATTGATATTTATATCGAATTATTACTATACCTGAACCACCACCTACAAGTGAAGCTGGGTCACCTTGAGATGGATAAGCAAAATATCCACCACCACCTCCGCCTGTATTTGCTGAACCACCAGTTGACGGAGTTAATGATTGAGGACTACCTGATCCTCCAAAACCACCGTTTCCACCACCACCTGATCCGCCAGAACCAGCAGGAGATACCATCGCACCTCCACCACCACCTCCGGCATATGTTACAGAACTTCCTGTGATTGAATTACTAGAACCAGCACCGCCATTACCTGTGGTACCAGCACCACCAGCACCACCTCCACCACCAGCAAGTCGAGTTGGTTGATTACCGTCACCATTACCTCCAGAATTACCTTGAGGTGGACTTACAGGAGGTGTATTTCCACTACCACCTGTTCCAAATGTTGGAGAACAAAAACCATTTGAACCTCCTCCACCACCTGAACCGCCAGAAGTACCATTTGTACGATTACCTGATCCACCACCAGCAGATGTGATTGTTGAAAAAATTGAATTAGAACCAGATTGACCACTACCACCACCACCACCTACTGTGACTGGATATGTTGTAGCAGAAATAGGAAAAGCACCAGCATTACAACCTGGACTTGGAAAAGTTGTTCGATAACCACCAGCACCGCCGCCACCAGATGAAAATCCATTTTGACCTCGTGCTGATGCTCCACCACCAGCGACTGCAAGATAATCAACATTACTTGGTCCGCCTGTTGGTATTGTAGGTGAATTTCCTAAAGTAGAAACAACAAAACATCCGTCACCAGTGAATGTATGAATTTTAAAATCACCTGATGTAGTGATCGTACCACCTGTTGCTTCTGTGAATATTGGTTTTGCTAAACTAGCAACATTATGTTCGTCTATATATAACCAACCTTTTGTTGCATCTACATAAACTAATACAAGACTAGCACGATTTGTAGATATTAAACTATCATTTGCCACACCTTGAATGTTATGACTGTTTCTTTGTATAGTGAGATTGTTTGTGCCAAAATTACCTGCATAGTCTTTGATTGCAACAAAATCACCTATTGATGCACTTGCTGGTAATTTAACTAAACCTGCGGCACTTGAATTATCAACAAAATATCCACGACCAGAAACCATTGTTGTAACAGTCGATCCATCTGATGTAATTTTAGATTGCCAATCTACAAGATTGAGAGAATTATCAGTACCACCTAGTGATATTGCTTGACCACCTATTGTAATTGTACTATTTGATAACTTAGAGTTTTCAATAGAACCTGCAAGTTTATCAGCAGGAACTGATCCTGGCGCAAAATCTGCTGCCAAAATCGAACCATCAGTAATACCTCTAGAACCTAGTTTTGAAAGAGCCATGCAACTATTTATAAATTATAGCACACTTAAATCCCATGATATTATTTTTTTAATTTTCTTACTTTCATTAGGTGGACTAAAATGTTGTATAAATGAAGGAACAACAACGATTGAACCCTCTTGTATAGGTATGGGTAGATAAACTGTTCTATCTGAAATATAATCATTCCACGGTTGAATATACTGCGTTACAGGTGCATCTTTTGGTTGTTCTAGATAAAGAATACCAGACAATCCTGTTGAACTATGATTATGTACTGAATGATATTCACCTTTCTTATAACTCACAGACCAAGCATCTTCTATTCGTATATCTTTCTTTAATGTTTCGGACAACATATTAAATTCTTCTTCGAGTATTGTAACTAAATCTTCTTTAAATTGAATACGAGCAGCTTGTCTGTTTGTAGAAAAAGTTTGAATACCGTGTTTATCTTCTGGATGTCTTTTACACAGAGATTGTAGTTTCTTTTTCTTTTCTTTAAAATTTAATGTAGGTATAGACCAATAAGGTATATTAAACATACTTTCTTGTATCATTATTCTTCTCCTACTATTTTCATAACAGTATCAAAGTCTTCTTGAACTGTCCAACTATTATTTGGTGACCAAAGTGTAGTATGTTTACCTTCGTCTGATTTAAGTACATCTTCAAATATTGATTGCACTTTACTCACATCAATTGCTATTCTTTTACCTTCATAAGGCACAGTAGCATTTGTAAATATTTTATATTTCATTATTATCTCCTAAAAATAATTCTCATGTAATTCCTGTCTATTTGCTATTCTTAAATTTCCTGACACACTTACTCTTGTGCATTTAGATTTATATGGTACGACCCAATGTTGTAGTAAAGAAGGAAACATATATATGTCTCCTGTTTGAGGAATTATCGCATGTCCTGATGTTGTCCATTTTGGTCTTGATGGTGTGCCATGTTCAAAAAGCAAACATCCTGGTCTTGCACCAGTGCCTTCAAACTTCTCAATTTCTTTATGTATTTGTTTAGGCATATCTACAAAAACAACAAAAGAATAATCGCCTCCATGAGTATGAGGTGGATTAAAATCACCTGGTTGCATAAAGTTAACCCATAAATCATCATAAGAAACATGAACTTCTCTTTTTTCTAAACCATGATAGTCTAAATGTCCTTGTCTATATGCATCAATAAAATATGAAATTTCTTGATAAAACCAGTTCGTAGTTTCTTCATTATACTTAACTTGTCTTTTAACATGACCTGCAAGTTTTTTATGATATGGTTCTAATTCTTGTTTACCATCTTCATGAAGTCTTTTGATTATATGATCTGGAAGTTTTGTTGACGCCACATAAGGACCCCAATGTAAATAACGCATGTTAATATTCATTTCAATTCACCTTTGTATTATATAGTAGTTATTTATTATTGAAATTTATATCGAATAATTACTATACCTGAACCACCAGCACCTGATCCACCAGAACCACTTGGAAATCCTGCTGGACCTCCACCGCCACCAGAACCACTATTCGTAGTACCTGCTGTTCCTGATGTAGTTATATTTGCACCACCGACACCACCACCACCTGGTGCAGGAACTGAATTACTTGTTTGATTACAACCATCATATCCTCCACCACCACCACCAGCGTATGTTGTAGGACTACCTGAAATTGAAACTGCTGAACCATTACCACCACGACCATTTTGATTAGGAGTACATTCTGCTTTACCTTTACCTGCTCCGGCATGACCGCCACCACCTGTTCCACCACCAGTGTTTGGAGCGCCAGGACTACCTTGTGAAGGACTCACAGGTGGAGTATTACCAGCACCGGAAGAATTATTAGAACCGCCTCCACCAGAACCACCAGTATTGGCAGGATCTGCTAAACGAGAACCTCCACCACCGCCACCTGCGGATGTGATTGTACTGAAAACTGAATTAGAACCGGAATTACCTCTTGGAGCACCGCCAACTGTACCAACTGCGGCACCACCACCACCCACTGTAATAGGGTATGTTGTTGCAGGAGTAGTTAAAGCAGAACCAGCAGCACCACCTGTTGGACTAGGATTACAATAAGTCGAAGCAGAGTATCTTAAACCTCCAGCACCTCCTCCACCACCAGCAGAACCAGAAGGACCAGCACCAACACCACCAGAACCTCCGCCAGCAACCACAAGATAATCTACTGTGCTAGAACCTAGTGGAGTACCTGCATTAGAAACTACGAAACAACCATCACCAGTAAATGAGTGTATTTTAAAATCTCCTGATGTGGTAACAGTACCTCCTGTTGCGGCTATGTAAGAACCCACATTAGATTCATTTGTGTATATCCAACCCTTTGTTGCGTCAACATAAACTAAAGTAACAGATGCTTTATTTGTGGTTAATAAACCATCATTTGTCACACCTTGAATGTTATGACCATTTCTCTGTATTGTTAAATTATTTGTACCAAAATTACCTGCATAATCTTTAATTTTTATAGTATCTCCTGCAGAAGCACTTAATGGTAATTTAACTAAACCTGCGGCACTTGTATTATTAACAAAGTAACCTTTACCAGCAACCATTGTTGTGACAGTCGAACCATCAGATACAACAACTGCTTGCCAATCAATAGGATTTAATGCTCCTGCATCTCCACCTAAAGAAACGGAAGATCCATTAAGTGTAATAGATGAGTTTGATAATTTTGCGTTTGCAATAGAACCAGCGAGTTTAGCAGTAGATAAACTACCTGGTGCAATATCTGCTGATGCTAATTGTCCGTCTTCTACTTTTGCAGCCGAGACTGAACAATCTGCGAATCCTGATGTTGTTACTTTTGTTATTGCCATATTGTTTCCTAATTTTGATACTTATATCGAATTATTACTATACCTGAACCACCACTTGCACCTCCATCATTATTAGATGGACCACGACCACCGCCACCGCCCGTTCCAGTGTTTGAACCACCAGCTGAGGGTGATGGAGGACTTCCAGCGCCACCTACAGAACGAGTAACAGGAGAAGCATTTATAGTGCTTGTTGTTCCCGAACCTCCAGCTCCAGCAGGACCGTTTGCACCGACACCTCCAGCGCCACCGCCACCAGCGCCACCATGAGTTGGAGGAGATCCAGTTCCACCAGCATTGCCTTGAGGAGGAGAAACAGGTGGAGTGTTACCAGCTCCTGGATTAGCATTAAAAGGTGCTGGTCCAGTATTTGGTCCACCACCGCCACCAGAGCCGCCAGCAGGACTAGGATTACCACCTGTTCCAGCACCACCGCCACCACCAGCAGATGTGATTGTTGAAAAAGTTGATGGCGATCCTACTCCACCAGCAGCACTTGCGCCATTAGGATTACCGGGCCCGCCAGATGCTCCACCGCCAACTGTTATAGGATAAGCTTGAACTGAAACAGGTAAACCACCTGTGGCTGGATTTGGAAAAGATTCTCTATATCCTCCAGCACCGCCTCCGCCTGCTGTCCCATTACTAGGACCACCAGCACCGCCTCCGCCGCCTCCACCTGCAACTACAAGGTAATCAACAGTTGTTGAACCTACAGTATTACCTGCACATGAAACAGCAAAACAACCATCTCCAGTAAAAGTATGAATTTTAAAATCGCCTGATGTAGTGACTGTGCCACCTGTAGCAGTTATGAATAAAACATTTTGTAAATCTGCTGGATTGCTTTCTACACTATACAACCAACCTTTTGTTGCATCAACATAAACTAATACAGCACTAGCACGATTAGTAGATAACTTAGAATCGTTTGCAACGCCTTGAACATTATGACCATTTCGTTGAATTAATAAACTATTTGTACCAAAGTTACCTGCATAGTCTTTAATTGCAATAGTATCTCCAGCACTTGCTGATATTGGTAATTTGACTATTCCTGATGCACTAGAGTTATCAACGAAGTAACCTCTACCAGCAACCATAGTCGTTACAGTAGAACCATCAGACACAACGACTGATTGCCATGATAGTCCACCTAAATCTGAGGCAGAACCACCTAATGATGTGGCAGAACTGTTTATTGTTATTGAAGAATTTTGTAATTTTGCGTTTGTAATAGAACCGGCAAGTTTTGCATTTGTAATTGTACCTGGTGCAATATCAGCTGCTGAAAGAGTATCGTCTGCAATTTTATCTGCGTTAATAGAATCGTCTGCTATACCTGTATTTGTAACTTTAGTTATTGCCATTTTTTTATCCTGATTGATACTTATATCTTATTACTACTATACCTGAACCACCAGCACCACCTGGGTTAGAACTACCGCCACAGAATCCTGGAGAACCACCGGCACCACCACCGCCGCCTCTATTTGTTGTACCAGCACTACCTGCACCATTACCTGTACTCGCATTACCACCACCACCTGTGCCTCCTGTTCCACCATCAGCGGAAACACCGTGTATTGCACAAGCAGTACCACCGCCACCACCAGCATATCCTACTGGAGAACCTGTGATGTGAGTAGTTACACCGTTGCCACCATTACCTGCAACACCAGAACCACCGGCAGAACCTCCTGTCGCACCAGCGCCACCACCTCCACCTGAACCTGGAGTATTAGCTGCATAATTTCCTTGACCTCCTGGATTACCTTGTGAAGGACTGACTGGAGGTGTATTACCTGCACCAACGACTGCTCTTGGTTGTGGACTACTATTTTGTCCTGCACCTCCACCTGAACCACCAGCAATACCGTCTGCGATTGCGTTGGGTTGATTGTCTCCTTGTTTTGCACCACCGCCACCACCAGCAGATGTGATTGTACTAAAAACTGAATTTGAACCTGAATGACCTCTTTGATCTGTATTAGGAGCAGGATGTGAATCACCGCCAACAGCACCTCCACCCACTGTGACTGGATAAGTTCCAGGTGAAGCAGATACAGTTAAACCTGCAGGTGCATTTAAAGGCGAAACCGTGTATGAAGAAATAGGTGCATCTTTACCTTCTCTAAATCCTCCAGCACCACCACCGGCACCACCAGCGCCAGCACCTGAACCACCACCAGCAACGACTAGATAAGAAACTTCATCACCACCACCAGCAGCATTACCTACTGATGCTACTACAAAACATCCGTCACCTGTGAAAGTGTGTATTCTATCATTACCAGAAGTAGTAACTGTGCCACCTGTTGCAGAAATATATGTGTCATTTTGTTTGTCACCTACATCATGTTCATTTACATATAACCAACCTTGTGTTGCATCTACATAAACTAAAGTGACTGCTTTTCTATTTGTAGCAAGTAAACTATCTAAGGCTAGACCTTGTATGTTGTGACTGTTTCGTTGAATTGTTAAATTATTTGTACCAAAGTTACCTGCATAGTCTTTAATGATAATCGTATCACCTCTTGATGCACTTGCTGGTAATTTAACGATACCTGCCGCACTAGAGTTATCAACAAAGTAACCGTTACCTGCAACCATTGTTGTGACAGTCGAACCATCAGATGTAATTTTAGATTGCCAAGAAACATCAGGACTTACAGAAATTGAATCACCTAAAGAAACAGATGTGCCTCTAATTGTAATTGCTGAGTTTGCTAATTTTGCGTTTGTGACAGCACAATCTACTA
>Ga0222719_10002511_pt1 | contig 16706 bp, 18 predicted proteins | sample C33_34DmetaG_FD_165039 | JGI IMG/M metagenome (GOLD analysis project Ga0222719, IMG submission 165039) | Estuarine water microbial communities from San Francisco Bay, California, United States - C33_34D | ecosystem: Environmental > Aquatic > Marine > Unclassified | place: USA: California... | reverse complement strand
TCATAAAAAAGTAAATCAAGATGGCACACAAGCACACACCACACCCGATATAGACCGGCCATTTAATCGCGGCCCAGATACCCTTCGCCGCGAACGAAGTCGCACCCTTTACCGCACCCGCGACGGCACCTGCACCAGCCTTCGCGAGTTCGGCACCCGGAACGTCAAGGGGATTCGCCTCTTCACACTTAGCCGTACAAAAGTCGCCACACTCGGGGACGTCCGCTGAACAAAAAGGTTGGTCGGCGTCAACATCAACACCTTTCGCCTTGACGCTTTCGATCGTTCTATAGGCCAGAGTCGACTTCGGTTTACCACCATAGACGACTTCATCGTATCCGTCTGGAAGACACACCTTTACACAGTCTTTCACGGCTTCGTTTTTATCCTTGAGTTTCTTGTTCATGTACATCGCACCACCACCGAGGGCTACAGCGGCAGCTCCGTACTTGAGTGCCTTCTTACCGGCTGGAGATTTGGCAAGTTTCGCACCTTTTTTGGCACCTTTTTTGGTGAGTTTTACACCTTTTTTGGCACTTTTTCTTCCAATCTTGATAGACTTCTTACCCACTTTTCTACCAGACTTGAAAGCCGTTTTACTGAAAGATTTGGAGCGTTTCCCAAGTTTACCGGCAGCCTTGAAGGCTTTAGCCGCCCTGAATTCTTCCACCTGGATCATATCCATTTATAATAGATATACAAAAAAATTAATCAGACTGTGGTACCAAGTTATCTTCCCAATCCCAGAATGTATATTCACCGATCGGAATCTCGTGTGTGCTCGTGACGAGACACGATAACACTTCACCGTGTTGTTCTGTCCGTATCGAATCCGGAAAATCACACACTCTTACATATTTGTCACCATGTTTAATGTAGTGACTACCAGTAACATAAATATAATCGTTGAGTTCTTTACTGAAAATTTTATAGTATGGATCTTTTGATCTATTTCCGATTTGCATGATCGCGTCGACGATGGTACCACCCATGAGTACGTCTCCAAGTTTAATGTCTTTCATACACACACGCGTTCCATTTTCAAGTGTGAGTGGCGTGTCCGGAGAGAAACACATCCAGCTAAATGCCTTTTTCACAGCGCTCGCGGCAGCTTTCGCGGCATTTGCGACCGTCTTCGCAGCCTTTTTCGCGGCATCTGCGGCAGCTTTCGCGGCATCTTTAGCGGCTTTCACTGCGGCCTGTGCAGCCTTTTTTGCAGCCTTCGCGGCTTCAGTTGCAGCTTTCGCGGCAGCTTTCGCAACCTCGGTTGCAGCCTGTTTTGCAGCTTTCGCGGCGACCTTTGCAGCGGCGATCGCCTCTTTAGCTCCTTTCGTGGCTACATTTTTTATCGCATTTGCGGTAGCCACCGCGGCCATTTTTGCGGCTTTCGCGGCGTCCTTTGCCGCTTTAACGGTTTTTCGAGCAGCCTCTTGAGCGGCCCTCTTTGCCGCGTTCGCCACGGCTTCGGCAGCCTGTTTTGCTTTTCTGGCTGCGTACTCAGCCGCCTGTTTCGCTTTTCGAGCCGCTGTTTTAGCAGCATCTACGACGGCTTTTGCTGCTCTCTTAACTTGTTTTGCCGCCTCTTGTGCGGCACGTTTAACGGCGGCCGCTGCGACTTTAGCAGCTTTCGCGACGGCGGCGACAGCCTGCTTCGCGAGCCGTTCAGCGACTTTTGCAGCCATCGCGGCGATCGCGAGTACTTGTTGCATTTTCGATGTGCTTTGAAGTTGTTGTGAGATTTCTTCAGGTGTGAGACATCCTTTCGCAACTTTCATGTTCGGTCCGACACATCCAGTAATGATTGTCTTGTCATTCGTTCCCTTGAATTCCGTAAAGTCGCCATCTCTGTATATAAAGCACGTGTTTCTTAACTTTTTGTCTTTATAATCGGCCGTTCTATATCCCCATGCACGAACACCGGCATCGATACCTGCGTCACTCGCAAGTTTGAAACACTCTTCGGCTGACATATCCGACCACGAAGGTTCGGATTCAATCTTTACACCACGGGGCTGACCGAACACGGTATCGATGTTTTTGGGTGGCATGCGCTTCATGCGTGCAAAATACTCCTTCTCTTCTTTGGTCATACACCCTTCACTTAATTTCAAACCCGGCTTGTGACACCCAGATACATTTATTTTATCATTCGGGTCACCTTTAAAAGGAGGCATACCCGTACCATCCTCTTTTCGTGTGTATACGAAACACGAGTTTCTTAATTTTGGGTCCGGGTGTTTCTCATTTCTATGACCCCATCCAACAGCGGCTCCGTATTCTGGAGCATCTTTCACGATACCCCAACAATCTTCGGGTGACGCATTTACCCATGACGGATCGCTCATAATTTCAACACCTTTCACAAGACCTGGTTTCGTATCGATCGTATCCGGTGGCATTTTTAAGAGTCTTCGTCGCTCAGCTTCTTTTGCCTTTGCTTCATTTTCGGCCTGAATCTGTGCCTGTGTTTTTCCTGGCTTTGCCTTGGTCTCTGCCTTGGTCTCGGCCTTGGTCTCGGCCTTGGACTCGGCCTTGGACTCGGCCTTGGACTCGGCCTCGGCCCCCAAAACGATAGGTGTGTCATCACCGAGAAGTGTGGTTACGGTATCTTGTGGTAAATCTAAATCTTTTGAAACCTTTCTGAGCGCCTTTTTAAACACGGAAGCGTCACACGTTTTCAAGTCGAATTTAGTCACGTCGAAACTATTACCCGAACACGCGTAGACACCACCCGCTCCTGCGCTAACACTTGAAGAGGCGAGTAATAGGAGTGTCGCAGCGGCCGACATTTAAATATACTGACATTTTTAAACGGTTAGTAGTGTAACGGTTTAAAAGTGTTGTTAATTATAGTTCTGCTGTAGAAGACACTTATTCGACGAATTCTTCACCTTCCATCATGTCTTCATCATCGTCGTCTTCATCATCGTCGGAATCTTCATCCGAGTCATACATTTCGTAACCTTCATCCTTTTCGAGTTCAGCTTCGAGTTCCTTTTCAAGCTTTTCCAATTCTTCTTCGGAGATGTCTTCGCCATCGTAGGTGCTTCGTCTGAGACGGAAAGTCCATTTGGTCATGAAGCCGATCACGGCGATGATCGCGATGACCACAAGAAGGGCGATAAGTCGTTTATCCATTATAATCTTAGTTGAGATTATTTATCCTGAGGAAATGTATTATCGACGTCCACGACATTGTCTAAATCCATTTTCTGTCGGCTCGCCATGTCTTCTGGATCTTCCGAGTTTTCTCTTACCCCAACAATAATTTCCTCTATTATTACACGTTAAAGCTGCACACCTGTTATCTCTTTGACACCGAGCCTGTGCCCGCCGCCGATTAAGTTTCGCCGCAGCTCCTCTCCTACTTCTCAATGTCCAGATATCATTACCCGGGAAATCAACATGCTTCCAATATTTGCCCCACCTAGAGAATACCAGTCATCTACGCCTAGCTTTCATTCTTTTAAAAGCAGCGGTAGCTCCAGTAAGCTTAGAGTTACACCCCGTCCTGGGATTTCCACCAAACGTACACCCGATCATATGGATTTTATCGTTTCGGTTCCCTGCATATTTTGGACCGCTTCTGTAAAAATAGCATGAGTTCTTATATCTTTTATTCGGATGAAGAGCGTTTCTGTGACCCCACACAGCTAAACGCTTACTTCTGGCGAGGGATTTACACCTGTTCGGGTCGGAGACATTGAAATAGTCACCCGCCCAAACGTGTCCCTTTGTATAGTATCCCGGAACAGCTCCGTATCGAGCGGCGTTTCTGAAAGGATCCGTACCAATTTTTCCGATGGCCCTGATTTGTTGTCCAATTTTTCTGACAGGTCTCAATGGTTGAGCGACCTTCCGAGCTCTTTCCTTACGAATCTCTGCATCGGCGCGTCTTTTAATATCAGATATCATGCGTTGAGATTGAGCTCGCTGTTTACGAATTTCTGCATCGGCACGTCTTCTCATATCAGACATCTGGCGTCGTGCGTCGGCAGTAATCTTTTTAGCGCGCTGATCGGCCACACGCCTCGCTTGATCAGCGAGCTGTTTGGAACGTCTCGCGTCTGCGATGGCACGCTTGGCTTTGTTTCTTTCTGCATTTGCTCTCGCTCGTTGAGCGTTGGCTTCTCTGAGTGCAGCCTTACGCTGTGCGTCGGTCTTTGCAAGTTTAGCCTCTTGACTTTTTTGTTTCGCGGAAAGTTCGGCGATTTTTGCATTTTTCATCTTTTCGAGAGCATCGCGTCGCGCCTTTTCGGCTTTACGTTCCGCGGCAATGCGTGTGAGTTCGGCCTTTTTAGCTTTTCTTTCTTGTTCAAGTTTTTCAGTGGCGGATTCGGCTTCTTCCTCACTTTTCTTCATATCAGACTGAAGAGACGTGACCTGACTCGTCGCAGTCTGGAGTTTCCTGGTACTTTCAGCGGTCTTCGCACGAAGTTTCCTAATGTACAGAAAAGCACCGGCAAGACCGGAAACCAGTAACAATACAATACCAATCACCGCCTTATTCATGGGTATATGATATATCCTGAGAAATTAAGTCGACACTTCGTATTGATGACACCCATCAACTTTACACGATGTCTTACAAGAATTAAGCATGTATCTTGGATTTTTAGTACACTCACCTTTTTCTGCCCATGATGCACACCATTTATTCTGATCTGGACACGACTTCTCACCCGGTATCCACGTGATCACAGAAGCCTTTGCTTCTTCTTTGGTAAACCTGCGCGACGTTAACCTTTTACCGCTCTTCGCAGAGTCGATATCATTTAAAACAACATAAGTACCTTCTAATCTATGCTTCCATCCATCCACACGATTCACAATGACTACCGCGTTTATCGTATAGAGCCCACCAAGATCTATCTTGAAGTATTCGTAATTTCCATTCTGGGTATGTGCCATATTTTGTAGATTTCCATCTGTGAGGTGTCTCGCTGGATAACCCGGCCACTCACTACTCGATGTGACTGTTTTACCTTGAGCGACATTCGTCGAACCAGAGTATACCTGAATTTCTGCGAGATTGAGATAGTGATCACCCATCGATTTTTTGGTCCGAGCGAAAAGGACATATCTATACTTATCGGGTGTACCCACACCTCCAACGTCTATCTTTTGATTTCTAATGTTTGCAGCGGTAATGGCCCCTTTATTCTTAATATTCATGGCTTCTTTGATACCATCCGCTCTGATCAGTCTCGATTCGCGTGTAGCGTTATCCTTAATTTTCTGTGCTTCAGATTTTGCATTTCTTACCGTGGTCGCACTTTCACGAACCGCTTTAAATCTAATATTAGCTGCATCTGAATTCGCTTTATTTTTGATAGCATTTGCATCCTTGTTTCCAGCAGTCTTAATCCGTGCGGCTTCTATGTTACCACGTAAGTTTATAGCGCGTACCTCTCGTCCACTTACAAGTTGAATTCCTCTCGATTCACTCGTTCCCTGTCTTTGAATTCGCGAAGCTTCTCGATTTCCCCTGTTTCGTTCCAATGCAATTTTTCGAGCAGAATCTCGAACGATACTTTGTTCCTTAGCCTTCTGGCGAGCGACAACCGCTTTATATTGCGCTGTTTGTCGCTGAAACTTTTTTAAATCCGGGTGCTCTTTTACCTTTGTAAAGTCTCTTTTAGGTGTTTTACGAGGAGTCCTGGGTTTAGGCTCATTAGGTAACGGTTTAACTTTTACCTTGTCTATGACTTTAGTGTCGTATCCAGATACACGTCTCCTGTACCACACGAGACCGAGGATCAGTAAAATGATCAAAAGGTACATATCTACTGTATATGTATATTTTTTGTCACATTTGTAAATGAAATGGGACAGAAAATAGGATTAATTGCAATTGTTACATACGTTTCCTGGATACACAAACGAACAGTGTTCGCACTCTTTCAATACGATAATTTTTCGCTTTGGGAGCATATTCTGATGAAATCTTTCGAGTTCCCTCACTGTGTATATACCATACTCAATCATCGTGGCGAGTGGCGGAAACTTCATACTACGTATTTGGAGATTCTAACTCTTATATTACTTCTTCATGCAACAAGACAAAAGACCATTCTTCAACTTGAGGAGCTTCGCGAAACCATCGACCATCGCCGGAACCATGGACTTCAAAACAACTTCAAACTCGGAGTCCTTTTCACTGTCACCGTCAATTTCACCAATCAAGTGGTTAAGAATACCGACGACGAGCTTCTTCTTTTCGTCACCCGCGAGGTTCTTAAACTTCGACGCCTCCATCATCAGCTTCGCCAAAATCGGCGGAAGGTCTTCCTTGGTCAAACCATCGTCGATGTATTGTACCTTGATGTCTTCAACCGTCTTCACTACACTCTTCGCGTCAATCTTTCCTGAGAATTTCTTCAAGATGGCGTCCATAATTTTTATATAAGCGTAGAATAAAAATGAGCTTGGATGTCGCCTTGCCCATGGCCGCGTTCGGTATCGGCACGTTTCAAATGTATCAGACATTTAACAAAATCAAAAAGACGGGTGATCTCTCTGGACACAAGCGCAATTACGTGATTCTTAGTATCATTGCTAGTGTCTTCTGGTTCATCTATCAATTCAGGCGCTCCGGTGCGAATTTTACACTCGCATATACGACGCTTGGTCTCGCCTTGGAAATTTATATTCTTCGTGAGATCTTAATTAAAGGTAAGAAGGATGATTAAAACAATGATTAAGACACTCACACTCGCACATGCTCGTCCAACGACGCATACTCGTCGAGCCGTTAAAGCGAAAGCGTATCATAAACAAACGAAAGTCGTAGAAGCTATCGCTGGTAAATCCGCGGTATATGGCACTGTTTTCGGTGGTGCGAATTGGGCGCTCACGGGACTTGACGTGATCGACCAGACGCATTATTTACCATTTGCACTTTTAGCACTTGGAAGTATTGGTCTCTCCACAAAAACGGTACTCGAAGCACGAGATCGTCTCACGGATGAGCAATTTGAAAAGTATTCGTATTTGAAGCTCGGTCGTGGGGCGATGCTTGTATTTGCATGTATGTTCGTGAGCTCAATTTTCCAATAAAATCAAGCATTTTGACTTTTTCTTCCATTGTAAATGTTCCTGCCCTACGCATCACGTAGGCCAAGAGCATCATCAGGATATAGACACTTCGTACGAGTTCGTCCATCTATAGTTCTTTCAGAAATTTAATAAGATCTTCTCGCGTTTTCTTTTGACTCCATCCCAGCGACTTCAGCTTATCGGCACAGATGTAGTATCTCTGATCATTAAACGGGCGATCGTCGACATACTCGATCCATGCATCGTAGTCTTCGGTATCCCTGATCGTCTTTATGATGAGTTTCGTGACATCCATGACACTCAATTCATCATCCGATGCGATATTATACACTTCACCAGTCGTCCCTTTTTTCCACACAGTTTCCACGGCGTCGACCACGTCGTCGACGTGCATGAACGCGCGACGAACATTTGCGCTATTCGTTCCATGAATCGTACACTTTTTACCTTCTTTTAAAAGTCGAACGAATTTCGGGATGAGCTTTTCTGGATATTGTCTCGGTCCATAGACGTTATTACATCGAAGAATCTTTACATTCATATTGAATGATTCGATGTATGAATTAATGATCATTTCTGCGGCAGCCTTGGAAGCTGCGTACGGATTCGTCGGTCGCAAAACACCACATTCTTCAGTGAAAGGTTTATCGATCTTTGATTCACCATACACTTCATCGGTACTGAAATGAATGAACTCGACATTTGGGATGTGTTGACGACACAGTTCAATGAGTACGTGTGTTCCATATGCATTTTCAAATGTAAAGCCAAGTGGACTTGTAAATGAATTATCTACATGACTTTGTGCAGCAAAATGAAACACATAATCAAACATGTGTTCTTTAATGACTTTTTCGACGAGACCTGTGTTACACAAATTCCCTCTGATAAATGTTGCCACACCCTCGTTTACGTTTTTGATATTTGAACAGTAGTCCACCTTGTCAATATTGACAAATTCGATATCCGGATATCGTTCCTTCATAGTGTTTAGAAAATTAGAGGCAATGAAGCCACAACCGCCAGTCACTAAAGCTTTCGGCATTTATATACTTAGTGAAAGTATTTACCACGTTTGTCCGCGGCAAATTTCTTAAGAAGGTCACAGACTCGATCAACGTCTTCGATTGTGAGTCCGTGATGGGCACCGAGAAGGAAACCGTCGCGCATGATTTTATCGGCATTGTCAAAGTCGCTTAGGTATTCCCTGAACGCTGGATGTCTCGTGATGTTCCCCGCAAACGTGACACGCGTTTGAACGTCATTTTCTTCTAAGAAATTCACGAGTTCAAGTCGATGTGGGCATTGTAGAGGAATGGCGAGCCAGTTCGGCTTCATGGAATCGTCTGGAAGTGTGTAGTATGGTGTATCCTTGAGGTTGTCGATGTATCGTTCGATCATTTGACGACGTGTCTTGAGGAACCCATCGAGTTTATCGAGTTGCACGAGACCAAAGGCCGCGTTCATCTCACAGGCCTTCAGGTGGTATCCCGCGACGCCATAGAGAAACTTCCAATCATATGGAATACCATCGACTGAGTGATTGAAGCGTTCACTGGGTTCTTCAATGTTATCACCGATGCGACCCCAATCACGGAACATGAGTGCACGTTTAAGATGTTCTTCGTCATTAAACATCACCATACCACCGACACCACCCGCCGTGATCACATGACTCGCGTAAAAACTTGTCGTGGCGATGTCGGTACACGGTGTCTTTGTGATGGTATCCGCGGAATCTTCGAAAAGAATCACATCCGGAAAAGCTTCGCGAATCGCCTGCCACTGGGGTACGTTTCCGATGAGATTCGGAAGTAAGATACATTTCGTTTCTGATGTCACGATCGCTTTCAGTTGTTCAACCGTTGGAACATATGAATTGAGACCGACATCACAGAACACAGGTTTGAGACCAAGTTGTACCAACGGTGCGACAGTCGTAGAGAACCCACACGCTGGGGTCACGACTTCTGAGCCCTTTGGAAGGTTTAAGGCACACAGACCTAAAAGGATCGCGCTACTTCCAGAGTTTACAAAGAGTCCATGCTTCTTTCCAAAGATATCGGCCACTCTCTTTTCAAATTCCACAGAACGATCACCAAAACCAGCGAGCCAGCCGTCGCGCAAGCAAATCTCAACGGCCTTGATTTCCTCTTCACCATACGATTCAAATTTATTCGGGGCATACCACACTTTCTTGGGCATTATGACATAAAGAAGAAGGTATTCTTTAATTATATGAAACGGGTGTGCGTACTCGGTTCAAACGGATTTATCGGTAAAAACCTGATAAAAGATACCGAATGGGTTGGTGTCACTCGAAAGGATGTCGATCTCACGAATCAAAGTGCTGTCGAGGAATACTTTAAAACTCATGCATACGACGTTGTCGTACACTGCGCCGCAAGCATCGACCAACATAATCCATCCACGACGTACACGAATATTCTCATGTTTGAAAACGTCGCCCGTGTATTCAAAGGCAAATTGCTTTACTTTTCGAGTGGCGCGGCTTTGCGCGGTGATCCGCCGACGGATCCGTATGGTCTTTCAAAATGGATCATCGACCAACGGATCAAAACGCTCACAAACGCACATTCACTACGCGTGTGGGGATGTTACGGTCCGGGTGAACTTGATACACGTTTTAGTGCTGTATGTAGACGAGAAGGACACGTCATCATCAAAAAAGACAAGTATTTTGACTTTGTTGATGTGGAAGATGTAAAGAAAATTGTCACACTGTACGTAAATGATGAACTTTGCGAAAAGGATATAAACATCGTGGATCCGCACACGCGTTTACTCTCGGAGTGGGCAGTCTTTTTCGGTGCGACGTATGAGATCGAAGACACATCGGCACTCGATGAGCCGTATATATTAAAGATTAAAACGGATTCAAACATAAGATGAGGGTTTCAATCATAGGTACCGGAAATATAGGAACGGACTTACTGTACAAGTTACTCAAGATTGAAAACTTTGACGTCGTCGCATTCGTCGGACGACGAGCGTCTACGAAGACATTACCGGACAAAGTTCCATACTATTCGAATAGTATTCAACACTACATAGACAATCCAAAATCGTGTGACATTGTGTTTGACTGTACAGATGCGTACACAGCGAGTCAGAATGCTAAGGTGTTTCTCTCACAAGACATAATCGTCATAGACATGACACCTTCTAAAACTGGTCGAATGTGTGTACCAAACGTAAACTGTGAGTGTTTACATCACGCCAAAAACGTCAACATGGTCACGTGCGGGGGACAAGTGTCCATACCCCTCATAAAATATGTAACGAGTAAGTGTAGCGTATCGTATGTCGAGGTTGTCACACAGATCTCGTCTGAGAGTGCAGGAATGGCGACACGAATTAATGTTGACAAGTACATTCAAACTACCGAGAGTGCTATTCAAAGTCTTACGGGTGTAAATAATTGTAAGGTTATTCTCAACGTGAATCCATCACCTGAAACAGTCATGCAGACGACGGTGTTTTTCAAGGCCACGAAGGGAAACTTTGATGATTTTGATACATTCATCAAAAAGATGCAATCGTATGCGAAGGGATATACACCAGAAATGACACCGAGGTATGTATCCGACGATACACTCATGGTTTCCATAAAGGTATATGGTTCCGAAGATTATCTGTCAAAGTATGCAGGCAATCTCGACATTATTAACTGTGCGGCGATTGAAGTGGCAAAGAAGATATCCGTGTTAAAAAGTGCAAAGGTGCAACCCAAGAATATATACAACGACGTCTTAGATATTTAACTTAAACAATATATTCGTCCTATGATTAATGACCACTGTTAAAGTCAGCGACGCGATCGTGTCGTTCCTTTTACAAAAGGGTATAACGACTGTGTTTGGTATCATAGGTTCGGCAAACTCACACATTTACAATTCATGCGCGGAAGCTGGTATTCACGTTTACAATACACATAACGAACAAGCTGCACTCATAGCGGCTGGTGCGTACTATCGAACGTGTGGACGAATGGCGTTAGCGCTCGTCACCGCCGGTGGTGGTGCGACGAACGCGATCACAGGTGTCGTCAGTTTATGGGCCGATTCGACACCCGTACTTGTGATTTCTGGACAAGAAAAACGAGAGTACGTAGACAAACACGCACATCGTCGTATGTACGGGACACAGGGTTTTGACGTCGTACACATGGTTTCAAAAACGACAAAGTACGCAAAACTGGTTGATGCGGAAACCATCTACGATGAACTTGAATATGCATATCATACCGCCTTGGACGGAAGAAAGGGGCCCGTGTGGTTAGATATACCTTTTGATGTTCAGTCTAAAGTAATACCCGCACAATTATGGAAACCATTACCCGTCAATCGGGTGTATCCCAAGGATGAAGATATGGAAAAAGTACACAATCTCATAAAAAATGCGAAACGACCAGTCATACTCGCCGGACACGGTGTAAAACTTTCTAAATCTACGGAACTGTTTAAATCGAGAATACAGTCACTCAATATACCATTTTTATTAACGTGGTCCGCGATTGACTTAGTGGATCACAGAGATCCGTTATATTTTGGTATTCCGGGTGTGTATGGTCAAAGATCCGCTAATTTCATATTCCAAAAGTGTGATCTTCTCATTACCATTGGAACTCGTTTGACCATACCTCAAACTGGATATGATTTTCAAGAAGTCGCACGAAACGCGCACATAGTCATGGTTGATATTGACGAGACAGAATTCAAAGAATTTGTCGATTTACCCATCAAATCGGATTGTGCGACATTCCTAGAAAAGCTTTCTGAAATGAGCGTATCACACGACGATTGGGTCAATGAATGTCGACGCATTCGGACGGAGTTCCCCATAGTTGAAGAGAATCACGTGGACGGTGGATTTCCTAATTCATACAAGATGATCGATCGCATGTCGGAATATATGAAACCCGATCAGATCATCGTTACGGATATGGGAACCGCGTTACTCTCTGGTCATCAATCGATCACACTCAAGGATGGTATGACGATGTTTTCTTCATACGGTTTGGGTGAGATGGGCTACGGATTACCCGCTGCGTTTGGAGCTGCCGTTGCTGGTAACGGGCGAGAAGTATTATGTCTCAATTGTGACGGTGGTATGATGATGAATATTCAAGAACTTCAAACGATCATTCAACACGGGCTTCGTGTCAAAATCGTCATATTTAACAACGATGGATATTTGATGATCAAACACACACAGAATATGCTTTTCAAAGGAAACTATAACGCAGTCGATAAGAATACGGGTATCGTTTTACCAGACTACATGAAAGTCGCCAAGGCGTTTGGCTACAAAAACTTCCGCGTACAATCGTGGGACGAATTCAACTTTTACTTTCCACGCTTCATGGACCACGATGGTCCAGCGATATGTGAACTATTCATGCCCGCGGATCAGGAATTCTTGCCAAAGGTGAAGGGCGTTCTTCAAAAGGATGGTTCTATTTTTGCACCACCCATCGAAGAAATGTCGCCCATATTACCATTGGAAACAATCGAACGAATCATGGGAGATAATAAATCTAAAAAATCTGATTTAATCATTCGGACATCTGCGCAGCGATAACTCGCACGAGATCTTCTTGTCCAGCCACTAATTTTCGAGCTCCTAATTCTTCAACGAGGCGCGTCAAAGAAACGTTATACTTCTGTGACGCATCGAGTATCTTCTTTTCAAAAACAGAATGTAGCTTATGTTTTGCCGTCAGTATATTGATGACTTTTGTGACCGGTGCTTTGTAATCGAGATGTTCTATCGATTCCAAAACATTTATATCTCCACACGGATGAATCGAGGATATGACCTCTAGGGGTGTATTTCCAGCACCCGCACCAAATCCACACACCGTCGCATCTATGATTTCCGCACCACTTTTTATCGCCGCGAGTGAATTTGCGACCGCCAATCCAAGGTTATTGTGTGCGTGAAATCCAAGTGTGATGCCTATCTTTGAAAGTTCTGTGAAACATTCTTCAACTTGTTCGGGTGTGAATGAGCCCGTTGAATCCATGATTATGACGGCAGATGCGCCGTATGATTTCATTTTTGTCACTTCCTCGAAGAGAACACTTAACGGACACGTGGCGCACATCATGAGCGCTCCGTACACCGTTTTACCTCTAGTGGCTAAGTATTCAATGTGAGATTTCGTCATCGATGCTTCCGTGCAATGAGACGCAATTCTAAATATGTCAACACCCAGGTTAATAGCCGGTTCTATGTCTCTTTCTACGGTCGCTAAGCCGGGTATGACGTGCACGGACAACTTTGCATTTTTTAGGTAGCTCTTTGCGAGTGAGATCATCTCGACATCACTGAGCGTCGCTTTACCTATTAAGATTGAAGACGCACCGAGACCATTTCCATGACCGATTTCCATGACTGGAATTTTAGACTTTTCGACGAATTGACAATGTTTCTTTATCATATCCGCTGTGAGTTGGTGTGATATTGCGTGACATCCATCCCTAAGTGTTAAATCATGATATTCAACCATTGCTATTTTAGCAGTATTAATCTTTAAGTTAAAGATATCCCGTGTTTTTCTATTAGAATGTCTATAGTCGTTGTGTCTGTACACGATGAAAAATACGAACCACTCGCCGAGTGGACACTTCATAAAAACAAGAAACACTATTGTGAAAAACATGGATACATCCTACACTACGCGAGTGATGGCGGTGCATCGATCGCTGGCAAGCCCATGATGGCGAAGCCGCAACCACCGATCCCAGAAACACACATTCCTATGGGATGGGGAAAGGTATTCGTCATCAAAGAAGCGATGCAAAAGTACCCGGAAGCTGAGTGGATTTTCAATACGGACTGTGATGTCATGATTACGAATATGGAAACTAAGATTGAGGATATTATTAAATCATATGCTCGCGAAAATACACACATCATCATTCCAGCAGATTGTAATGGTATCAATTGTGGAAATATGCTCATTCGGAACTCCCCAGTTGGACGAGCATTTTTGAACACAATCATCTCCGGTATGCCTTTGTATCGTAATTGGTATCTCTACGAGAATCAACTCATTCAAGATTTATTCATTGGGACGCATTTACAAGAAAGTGGTATCAAAAATGGTGGAACTTTGTGGGCCATGGTTGGAAATGTAATCCCACAACGCGTCATGAATTCCTATGACTATTCGAATCTTCCTATTCTTAAAAATCGACCCGAGTACAAGGATATTCTCGGTACCGATGGGCAATGGCAAGAAGGCGATTTTTTAATTCAATGGCCATCGACAGATCTTGACTACAGGATTAAAGCGGCTAAAGAATTACACCCTAAAATTAAGAAATGATCGTGGTCACGTCTTTACACGATGAAAAATACGAACCACTCGCTGAGTGGACGCTTCATAAGAACAAAAAGCCATACTGTGAAAAGCATGGCTACATCTTACACTACGATACCGACGGTGGTGAACGCGTCATCGGTATGCCGGTCGTAGCACAGGCGAGGCCACCAATCCCCGATGGACATTATCCACTTGGATGGGGAAAGATCTTTCTCATGAAGGAAGCCATGGACAAATATCCGGACGCCGAATGGATATTTAATGCGGATTGTGATGTTATGATTACGAACCCTGACATCAAGCTCGAAGACATCATCAAAGACTACGCTGGACCGACCACTCACATTCTCATGCCATCAGATCATCATGGTATAAATTGTGGTGTCATGATGGTTCGAAACTCTCCGATAGGTCGTGCATTCTTGGATACCGTCATCGTGGGTATGCCACTCTATAAGCATTGGTATCTCTATGAAAACCAACTCATTCAAGACATGCTCATCGGTAAGTATTTGTGGGATGGCACATATAAACCAGGTGGATCGTGTTGGTCAGAGGTGAGTAATGTGCTTCGTCAACGAGTCATGAATTCATATGACTATAAAAACCTACCGCTCTTTGGTGGAGACATAGATTACAAAGATATATGGGGTGAAAGTGGACAGTGGCAGGAAGGGGATTTTGTGATCCAGTGGCCAGCCACCGACCTCGAATACCGAATTAAAGCGGCTAAAGAATTACACACTACATTAAGTATATGAAGTTGACATATACGATTCAAGTGTGTAACGAGTCAAGAGAACTTTTCTCACTTGTCAATTTTTTACAAAAAGTCAAAGATACCGAAGACGAAATTAATGTTGTTGTTGATACTAATAACGTGACTGAAAAGGTTGAAGATGTATTAGCTTTCTTTTCCGATGGTATACGTGTGTTCCGACGCCCGTTCGATGACTTTTGTAAGAATCCAACCTATCATAAAAGTGTCGCGACCGGGGATTATATCTTTCACATCGACGCGGATGAAATGCCACAAGAAGATCTCATTCGAAAACTTAAGGAAATCATAGAGACCTCTGGCGCCGAAGTACTGTACGTACCCAGAATGAATATTCACCCAGGTGCGACGAAAGCGTTTCTAGAAGAAATGAAATTCAATGTTAATGAAGCTGGGTGGATTAACTGGCCGGACTATCAAGGACGCGTCTATAAAAACGCTGATCATATTTCATGGTCAGACGAACTTCATTCAAAGCTCATTGGTACGACTAAGGTTGCAGCCATTCAGGCGGATCCGAAACTTGGTATGTGGCACATTAAATCACTCGAAAAACAAGTGAGTCGATGGAGGAAGATTGAGGATGGGACGTATTCGATTTTCCCACCAGAAAAAAATAGTATATATGATAAATTGATGTAATGGAAAATCACGCCGAAATAAAGGACAAATGTGACGATCTCGACACTAGAATTGAACAAATGTGTAATGACATACAACAAGTTCGCGTCAATTATAAACTCATCGATCAATGTTATGACATTGATCGCCAAGTCAAGGAAATTTACGACTGGTATGATTACCGAAAGGAATTATTGCGACAGTACGAGTGTGAGCGAAAGATTGCACTCGAGAAGCTCAAATTGCTCGACGCGAAGAGTAAAGTACTGAACAACACAGTCCAAAATATTAAATCACAAGCATTTTCTCGTGACCAACGCGCAGTTTCGTATTCACAACTACACGATATCCGGCATCTTTAAGATTTTTACAGAATGCGACGTCTTCTGAACACATGTCTTTAATGAGCTTCCCATTTTCAGCTTCTATCTCGATGAGAGGATAGCTAAAATATGGATACTTTAGATTTTCGATGATACCTTTACGACACGCAAAGAAACCCATACCATTGTATGCGACCGTTGTGTATTCTTCAGACTTGTCAATGTCTTCTTGCGTCATGAATTGGAATGATCCCGTCTTTTTGAAATAGTCAATGTCCCATTCTTTTACGGCGGCAAAGTGAACCATATCGGTCATGCGATACAGTCCAGAAACGACTGGATACTTTTTCGTATCTTCAATGAGCTGAATCACCTGTTCAGGTGCAAAGACAATATCGCTATCAATCGTGACCCATGCATCGTAATCAATCTCACCGTTAAATGGAAGTTGAGATGCGCCTCTCAAGACATCGAGGCCGAGTGTTTTCATTCGTGAAAACGGAACAAAACTACTGTATTCATTGAGTAGAAGAACCTGATATCCACGTTTCGTGAGTTCAACGAGCGTTTG
>Ga0222719_10002508_pt1 | contig 16709 bp, 41 predicted proteins | sample C33_34DmetaG_FD_165039 | JGI IMG/M metagenome (GOLD analysis project Ga0222719, IMG submission 165039) | Estuarine water microbial communities from San Francisco Bay, California, United States - C33_34D | ecosystem: Environmental > Aquatic > Marine > Unclassified | place: USA: California... | reverse complement strand
ATCATTAATAACTTCTTTCACCTTTTCTATAAAGGTAAAAAATCTGTTTAAAATTTTATATAATATTTCATCAAACATAATCTTATTATAACAGATTTAACTAAATCTGTCAAGCAGCTGTGCCTGTGTGATATATGTTAAATTACTCTCATTTCCCAATAGTTCTTTATTAGTGGGTTTATCATCATCTGACTTATTGACTTTATAAAACTGCACTTTAGGGTTGTCTTTCAATACTCGTAACCACTCTGCTTCCCATACGCCTGTAGGTGATGGTTCAAAATGTGCTGATGAGTAATTTTTAGTACCCTTGTAGATGTTGTTATATAATTTTGTATCTGATACCAAGTCCATACCTATCATATAGACTTCAGTAGGTGTACCATACTTACATGCAACATGGCCTGCTGTAGCACCAGCATGATATCCTGGGTCTTCCCATTCTTGTGTCTTATCGCCGTCTGTAATCCAAGACACATAGATGTGGGTGTTGTCAATACTTTTCTTATACTTCGTGCCGTCTTCTTTTCTTATCGTTGCCTCACCTTTGATTGTATGAGCATTCATAACATAGTAATTTGTTGGGCCATCATTTGTTATAAAACTATCTGCCTCATCTTTATCCTGTGTATGTAACATACCTGTCACCATTGTATCATACATAAAGTTAGGACATTTAGTCCATTCTCTAAAATAACAAGGTATCTTATGAGCAATACCCTTGTGATATATTTCGTGTGTCATTGTGCTATCAACAGCAATCAATACGTCTGGTAAAGGATTATCTCTATAGTAGGCGTTACAAGCATATATCTTACCATGCTCTTTTAATTTTGTCAAGTCAAAATCTTTACGACTTTCACCATTACCTACAATAAAAACTCTCTTTGTCATAACTATACCTTGTCTAGGCCATCGCTCTTCGGCCGTAGGAAATCTATCCATAATAATAATTCGCTAAACCTACAACTAACAATGTAACTAAAATAGAATTGAGTACTAACAATGCTCTATCATGCCACAAGTAACCTACATATGTCCAACCTATAGTTCCAAACAGACCGAACCACATATCTACTTGAGGCATTGATCCAACACTTCTGGCTACAGTTGCAAATAATATAAGAAATACTGATACCCATTTTATATACCAAGACATGTCACCTGTAGGTGTAATCTTCTTAATAACTCTGCTACTGTTTAGTCTAGCAATTTTATCATCTAGTTTTTCTCTTATTGGTTCAATTGTCATTTAACTACTTCTCATATTATGTAATACCAAGTCTGTTGATTCTTCGTTTAGGTTAATGTTTGCTACTATATACATTGATTGTAGATCACCACCACCTGGTATAAAATTATTTGTATTATCAGGACCACCTGATGGTGGCCCACCACGAGCACTTGTAATTACTATATGTTCTTTTAAAGTATTTAAAAAATATAATCTTCCGTGTTCAAAATTTAAAATCTTATTATCTAAAATAAAATAATTAAATGGTGGATTACAATTATAGATTGGTAAAAACAACCTAAACGATTTGATTTCTCTTTCATAACCATCTCTATGGGATGGGAATTGCCCACCAGCTGACTTCTTAATAAGATGAGTTCTTCCTAAATGATTTTTAAATTTTGATAATACTGATTCAACATAAGGCCACATGGGTGTTAGAGTTTTAATATCTGGCTCATCAAGGTTTAAATTATGTTGATCATTATATTCCTTTAATGAATCTAAATCTGGTATGCCAGAAAACCCACCATCTAAACTAGTAATACTTAAACCATATCTAGGAATGTTTTTTCTAGGATTATATTGTACCCATTTATTATTATATTTTTTTAAACCTTCTTCAAATTTTTTATAATCTAATTTAAAAGTCAAAGGTATAACGTCACCATATAATGCTATTCTTGTTAATAAGTAACTCATTCTTTTCTCTTTCTAAAGTATCTTCGCCATAATGCTGATCTAGTCATTGACACTACGGTAAATATCAATGCGATACCCATACTATCAAATATACTAGGATGTAAATCAAACAATGGAAATATAAACATCTGTATTAGTATGGCTAGTATAAAACCACTACCTACATCTATTACACTTTCAAATACATCATTCATCTTTTCTTATTCTTTGTTATATGTTTATAATCTAAATATTGTGAACACCACTCATAAAAACTATCATTATTAGAAGGCCAACATTGAGCAAATGTTTTATCTTTACGTTGTAGTCTGTATTCTTCTCTTACTTCTTGTTCAGTTAATTTTCTTTCTTCACTCATTAAAACCCCTCAGCGAACATTACTTTTGCACCTGGAAATCTACTCTCAACTATTTGTTTTGCTTCTGTGGCTGTTCTTCCCTCTTCAGCAACTTTCATAGGTGCTTTATTTTCAAGTGTAACCCAAAAAAAGTATTTCTTCATACAAATACCTCTTTCATAATAAACTTACATTTAGTAAGATTAAACTTGATAAAAGGTGATAGTTTTTTTATCTTAAAAGATTTTTCAGGCCAGATAACTGTTTCAGCAATTTCTTTATCCCAACGTTTAACAAAACCCAACGCTTGGTCAAGTATGATAACACTTTGAATTGAAATTTGTTCCGACAACAATAATCGTAACAACTGTGGATGCTGACCACTAGAAACAAGAAACAGATCATCAAAACGAATCCCGTTAGCATTAATCCTATTATTAAGTAATACGCAATCGCTTCTAAAATTGTACGTAAATGATTGATTATACTTTCGCCATTTATTGTATGTAGTTTCGCCATCTGCTCTAACTAAATTTCCTATCCATGTTTTACTATTATGGAAGAAGTTACTTACAAAATATTGTAACATCTCTTCCCTCGTATATTTAGTAGTGAGTTTATGAAAGAAAAACCTATCATTACGTTTTAAAAATGTGTTAAATGATGAATTAACTTTGGCATTGTGCCTGTAAAAATCATAACTATCGGAAGTGAAGTGTAGTTTAATAGCCAGATATAATGTATAAGCGTCATAACTGTTCATATAGGTAAAACTGCTGTACTTGATCGCTCAACCAAGTTCAATTTTTCTGCCTCTGCTTTTATTTTTTCTTTCAATGGTTTGTTGATTAAGGGACCTACAGACGCTGTGTCTATATCATTGTCTTCACAATAATGCAATACAGCCTCCAAGTAAGATATTCTTTTGTCTTTTACAATGCCCTCTATAATAAGAGCAAACTTTTTACTATTCATTAACATACATCTATTATATCACAATATACTTATTTGTCAAGCTCATAATGATTTAACTAATTCCTTGACTTCTTCCCAAGTATTGTAGCAATCAAACTGAAATTGAAGCCTGGGTTTGTTTGTCGGACTAACCGAGTGTGGTTGAATACCTGTGTTTAATATAACAATAGACGAAGGATATTGATACGTAAACGCAATATCTGTAAACCAATTGTCAATACGTTTATTAGTATTTTTCGGTGTTGTATGAAAATTTATTGCTTGTGGCCAAGAAAGTGGAAACGTTATAGAAGTATTCCTATAGGTATCAATATGTCGTAATAGTCCTGCATTAGTATAATCACCACAAACTAAATTGTAACCAGCAAATCCTGTGCCTTTATCAGCGTCTATATAATTAAAATTCATCTTAAAGTCTTTAAATACATTAAGATAATGTTTTACTATTGGTTCTTCTAATAGTTTCTTATCGTAACACACCTCTTGTGGTGATACGTTTCCATGTGAGCTTGTATAGATTTGAAATTCATATTTGTCGTATAATTTTAAGAAATCATCAGGATTAAATTTTACTTGTGGAAGTTCTATTACGAAATCACTTATGTTTATTTTATTATCCATATCAATATGTGATAGTTTTTCTGTTACTAGGAAAACTATCAAACCCTTATAGCAGATTAAGCTGCCATTGCTAAATTGTTAGCATTTATAAGATGACTTTACGTTGTCAGCGACTAAACTCCAGTAAGTTTTAACTGTATGTCGAACCTATTTCCACCCCTTAAATTTCATTGTTTAAATGGTGGAGTGGTTGGGTATTGCACCCAAGTCCATATCAGGTATTATCTTACCTTCAACATTTAATTCTTTACTAAACGCCCTTTTTAGTTTTTCCTTGTACGTCAGTTTTATTATATGTATGAAACAAAATGCACGTTTCACCTGCACTAGGAATATCTACAGTTACTAGTACTTCATCATTGTTTTCATAATACGTTATCATATAAACTGGTTCACCATCAGGTCTACTTCCTGATCTACCTAAACTTATGTGTTTAACGTCAAAGCCTTTATCATCAATATATTCTTGTGTTGCTTCTGAAGTGCCACATACTGCTGGTATTTGTTGCCAATATAAATCGTAATGTTTTTCATCAACACCGTGTTCAGCGTATGCTATACTTGAAATTAGTAAACTTAAAACTATTAGTATTTTTTTCATATTTCCCTTTAGCTGTTATGGTCGCAAGTAGGATATATTAAATCACCTTTTTGATTAATTCGACTATTGACTTTCTTATTAACTATTTATATTATTTCTATCAAAAAAGTCTTTAGTGTGTTTATAAAATAACTCTTGGTGTTCTTTGATTTTATCTTCACCGTGTATCCACTCTTGCACAAAGCCATCTTCACAAGCAGCCAGAATAACCGTTTGTTCTATCTTTTTATCAGGATAGATTTCTTCAAACATTTTAGCATATGCTGAACATTGTAAGAAGTTACCATAGTTGTAATCTTCATTTCTTTGTTTTGTACTGGTCTTAAAATCAATTACAGATAGTTTGCCTTTATATTCAGCAATACAATCTACTTGACCTGCAACACTAATCTCTTTTGAATATAGATATTCTTCTACACAATGGATGTTATCAAGTCTAGCAAGATAAGGTTTAATAATTCTAAACAGACCTAATGGTGTCACAGCTGTGATACCCATAGACTTCTCATCTTGGTTTCTAATATGATTTTCTATTAGTGTGTGGGTTGCCTTACCTCTATTTACAGCAGAGGCAGATATGTAGTTGGCCATCTTCTCACCAACTGCATTACGCCAACCTTCAATCTTTACTTTTCTTTCGGGAATCGCACCTAAAATAGAAGTAACAGAAGGCATATTAATACCATCAATAGTATAATATCTTATACCATCTTGGTTCTTACCTTTTACACCTAAAGATTTAGGTAGTTTTTCTTCATTCAGTTTTACATAATTAAACGCCATAATATACCTTCCGTTAAATATTATATAATCATTATATCACTTTTTACAAGATTAGTCAAGCACCTATATGCCTTTTTGCATATATTGTTCTATAATCTTGTCTTGCTCTATTTTTTTGTCATCATTAAGACGTTCAACAGCTCAACTAGGGTCATACGGTTCGTATACCGTTCTACCTTCATCATTTCTGTATGCTCTTAATACTTGCTTTCTATTTTCTTCAGCATTCTTGTATGAGCAATGTACCCAACCACTATTAGGTTCGTCTGGATTATGAAACTCTAATATCAGCTGGTCAAAATCTAACGAGTCAATGATGTATTTTGCTAGTTCAGCATTCGGCACGCCAAAGATTTCAAAATCAGCGGCTTGGCCTTTTGCGTGCTGTGATTTCGCACTTGAACCTATTTTTAAACATAGTTCAGGACTTCTATATCCTGAAGATACAGATACCACTTTGCCATAATGTTCTCTTACTTTTTGTAGAACATTATCACATAGCTTCTTTAAGTTATCCATATGATCTTCGCTTGGATTATTACTAATCCCATGTCTATCTGCTGTTTGTGAAGCAGTAAGTTCTTTAAGCGAAAAGTTTTTGCTTAGTTGCATTTAATTTATCCTTTGCATTTAGTTTTATTTTCTTCAAGGTTCTTACATCAAACCATAATTTAGATGATCTGTCGTTTCTTCTTTTTTCTTCAACTTCATTCACCGCTCTTTTTAGTTCTTTATGATGAGTTTTCACTTCTAACATATTTACCCCCTTGTAAGTTTTAACAATTTGTCCATCTGAGCCTTGATAATTGGTCCTCTATTTGGCCAATGTATATAAGGTTCATTAGACTTTGAAAGATTATATAAAAAAGGTAACATAATCTTTTCAATCTCTTTAAATCTTGCTGTAGTATCAGCGTCCTGTATATCTTTGTTAACAGATTCTCTCTCTGCTACAATCTGCATAACCTCATTCATAGCAGATTTTATATCAGATACATCTGATTTGATTTTTGCTAATTCTAGTGGGTCAGCACTTGGCTGACTTGTTGTTTCTTCAACTGGTTTTTTGGATACAGGAGTAAAACCAAAGTCAACATCTGTATCAAACTCTCTCATAAAATCAGGTATGTCTGCCATATTTATTCTCCTTGCTTATGTTGGGTTTTAATTACTTGATTTAATAAGGTTGTGTAAGGATTAAAGCTATAATCTTTTACCCCACAACCTGTTAGTAGTATTAGCGTTGGCAGGACTATAAGTCCTGCCCGCATTGTATTGTACAATGAGCGGATTGACTTATTAGACTCAGGTATACGACCGTTGTTGTTCAGTTGCTCGCTCTGTACCCATATATTATTTATTTTTTGCATTTTGTCTAACACGGTGTTTTTTAACTACTTGTTCCGTCTTAATATCTTTAATACTTTTCTTACCATGTTCTCTTCCAAAGGCACTTTGTGGGTGTGCTTCTGCGATTTTTGATTGCACTTCTTTCCATCCTTGATCATGTCTATAACTCATACCACTAACACCTGCAACAATATTAACACTTGTAATCTGTTGTTTTACATGCTTGTTCTTTTTAAGATATGATTCCATTTCGCTTATTGACATCATGTCAGTAAACTCTTTACCAGTTTTGGTATTCTTAAATGTGTATAGAGGCATTTATTTTAAAGTTAGATGAAATAGTAATTGATTTGTTGCTAAAAGCATATCTTCTAATACACTTTCTAAATCCATTTGACCTTGCACTTTTGGATGCTGTGCTATCTTATTAATTCTAGCAACTTGTTTCTGCACTTCACCTTTTACTTGACTATTATCAGCATAGTTCATTATGCCAGGTCTTAATTCTGCACTAAACTTAATTCTAGTACCTGATTTACCTTGCCAAGTTTCTACAAACTCGTCATTTAGTTTATTAAATTTTTCATAATATTCACCTGTTGTTTCATGCTCAGAATATGACTCTGTTTGCCAATGATAACTTTGAATATCATTCAAAAAGTTCATGTTTAATTGTATAAAATCTGTTATGTTATTCATATTATTATTTAGTATTTGCTATATCTACTATCCTCTGTATTAAACTGCCTAGACCATTCTGTCTTTGCATAGTTAAAAGTTCTCTAACGCCTAAAGGTAAAAAGTCTTCTATAGTTAAACTAGCAACTTCGTCTTTAGGACAACCATTGCATAGGTCAGTAACTAACTTTGCTGTACCTTTTGTTATAAATGCGTCAGCGTCAATCTTATATATCATTGTATTATCTTCTTTTGCACCACCAATCAACCATAGATTACTAGCACAACCTCTTATCTTATTATCATCTGTTTTAACTTCATCTGGTAATTGTTCTACGTCTTTGGCAATGTCTATTAAATAAGCAAGTCTATCGTGTCCTTGCAACGTTTTTAGGTCTTCGCCTTTTTGTTGTATTCTTTCTTTTATCATCCTTCTTACCAAATATTCTGTCGTAATTATCTTTGTATAGTTGAGTAGGTATCCTACTTTTACCGTCCCACTTACCTGGCATTTTGTTCTATACCTTGTTTGAACCAATCAGGCATAACTGCACCATGTTTTTCCCATTTAGCAAATCTTACTTTTTCTAATATGTAATACTTACGATACGAACCTACAACATCACCTGGTATCTTACAATGATCAGGCATTGCTGGTGTAGCGTCTGTAGCAACTACATTCAATGGTGCATTTTTAGGTGGGTGTTTTAGTAGATCAGCAAGTTTAGTTATTGATACATGGTCTGTATCTTTTTGCCATCTTAATTTGTATTCTTCGTTTAGTGCTATGAAGTGATTAAATAACCACTTGTAATTATATGCTGACTTTAGTACCCATTGTGTACTAGGGTGACCTAACCAACCTGCCTTGTAAACTATTGCTTCTTCGTTAGAATTATCTAGTCGCCATCTTTTAATCTTACGACCATTCTTTGTAGTATCAAAATATTCTGTGCCGTCAAGTACTCTTTTAGCAGTACATAACATCTGAGCAGACTCTAGTATCATTTTGATAATATGTTTATCACACATCATCTTAGCCGCTGTCTTCGGGTCTTTGTCAACATAAAATATATTCATTAGTGTATTACCTTTCTCATTACATAGTTTAACATATCATATTCTTTTGCCAAGTCAATCATTTTATGGTACCACATTGCTTTAAAGTCATTGTTATTTGATTTAGCACATGCACTAGCAAGATTGTTTATTCTTTTAAGTTTGGTTGAGAATCTAATAGGTCTTTCAAATTTAAGAGTTAAAGTCATAGTATTATTATATATCATTTTGACAATAAAGTCAAGCACTAATTTTTGTTGTTATTCCAGTCATATATTTGATTTAATTTGAGTTTAATTTCGTCTGGATTGTCACCAAACTCTTTTGTTAAATCTTTGTATATTTTGAGTCGTTTATTACGACTTTCTAATACTTCTATTCTTTTTAATGCTCTGTCCATAGTGTCTGTTTTTGCCTCATCTCTTTTATCACGCCATTGATTTAGTGATATATTAGCAGCGATCAATAGTAATACTGCAAGTGGATCAAAAACAAATATAAGTATTAATATAATAATACGAACGGCACTATCAAAATGATCATTAGCATTGTCACCATAAATCAACTCGGCAACGTACTTTAATGGACCCACATCCGCTTCTAATTTTAATTGTTCTCTATTTATTGACGATTTGGAATTGTTCAAGTTCGTTATTTTTTCCATTGCTTCGTCTATTGATTTATTTAACAGGTCTCGTTCTTCTTTTTGTTTGTTTCGCTCTTTTAGTCCTCTAGTAACAAATTCCTTGTCAATATAAACGTCAAGTGCTTTATCTAGTTGAGCAAGTGTCTTCTCTGCTCGTGCTATAATCTTCTCTTCCTGTTTAATCTTTTTATCTATTAGTTCTATTTGTTCAGTATTACCTGCTGTAGGTTTAACTTGATCTAGGTGTGCCTTTGATAAGAAACCAAAGATACCTATTGATGTTATGAATATTAAAACTATGATTGATGTAAATAGATATGCCTTTAATGATTTAGGTATGTCTGAGCGCCAGTTATGATACAACCATGAGGCAGCAACTAACTTACCTACTTCTAATGCTGAACCCATTGCAATAATAGGTATATATGCACCAGCAAACAATGTTGCTAAACCAAGTATAGAATACCCAGCAGCAATTAATGATATGCTGATTGCACTTATAAAAGTTATTAATGTTAAAAACATAGTGTAGTATTATTTATCTGCCTTCAATAAGTCATCTAATGGTGATGGTTCTTTTTTTGGTTTTGGTTTTACAGTATTATAACCTATAATATAAGCAATCATCATACCCACTATTGTTATTAACATACCTAATACACCCAGCAATAATCCATATTGTAATGTCATCATTTATAATCCTCTCTCAATTTTTTTAGTAACCTTTTAATCTTAACAAAATAATCTTTATCACTAGCGTAAGCACCAAGTGTTTCTATTAGTATAAATGGATCATCAATACCATCATCTAACATTCTTCTATAATCTTTATAGGCATTATGATTGTTTAAAGTTTTAGTATAATGTAAAACACTATCACACTCATGTTCAAATACTTTAATGCCCCATTTTTTTGGTTTATCTTTCCAAGGTAACATATGAGGTTCTCTTAAATCATGTGTACGAATACCAAATAGGTTTTTACCTTCTCTGGCAAATCTACTTGTTCCCCAACCAGACTCTAGAGCTGCCTGTGCTACTAATAGTTCTAAATTGACTCTATTAATATCATTGTAAAAATGAATATACTCAACACACATTTTAACATTATCTATAAACAATTGATTACTATTGTGTTCAAAGTCAGGTAATGATGGCATAGCAGCTTCTGCTCTTTGTTTACCATCAAGTGTATATCCGTACCATACAAATGACATTGCTGTAACTACTACAACAAACATCATAGTTTTAATAAAAACTTTAAATTTTACCATCTTTCACTACTCTTTTTAAGTCTTTGATTGTTTTAGTTTTAGGCATTGTAACTGTATACCATTTATATCTTACCTTGTGTTCACTACTAGGACCAAATGATGGCACGTCATATTCTCTATTAAACACAAGTAAATCTTTTAAATAAAGATTGACTAAATCATCTAAAATATTCTCTTGGTGGTTTTTAGGTACAGTAGGTGTTTTCCAGTAACCTTTACCTTTGATTAGTTCGTTTAATATGTCTTTGTGTTTTTTCAATAGTTTCATTATATACCTTTCTTTACATAGTATTCATAACCATGTTCTTCAAACTTCTTTTGTGTAAAGACAAGGTTGTCGTTATCCAAATGACTTCTATATCCTTTGAAAATCTTTTTACTAGTTCTACCAGGAAAGTTACACATTATATCTTTTTGTAAATGTCCTGTATAGTATAGTTCCCACTCTTTTATGTTATTGTTAAGTACCTTGTCAATAATGACAATACCTTTTTTGATTTGTTTTTGTAGCCACTCATCAATGTGGTTCTTCTCACCGTCTTTCATAATATATTCTTTCTTATAATTGTAAACCTAAGTAGTTTACTTTTGGACTAAACGACCAAAACACATTATTGTGATTGCCCGAGTCTCCCAGGTTTTGCATTTGGTACAAATGTACCATTTCATGTACTAACGTGTCCATAAAATCTCTTTTATCAGGATATGTAGGTAACATCTCTAACTTGTATAATCTAGTACCTTTTCTTTTCCATTCAAAGGTTACTACTTGTCCTACACACTTCTCTCTTTGTAAATCTTTTATTTGAATTTGTCCGAACGGACTTAACTTGCTATTAAAAATAACATTGTTTAGAATTTTGAAATACTTTTTAATATCTTTATAGGTAGTCTTATATTGACGCTTAGAAGAAAACTCCTTTTTAAGAGCCTTTTTCAACTTCATTGCCTTCATTTTTCTAGTTGTTATTTTCGCCATTTAAAATTGCCTCTTTGTATTTCTCGTCAAGTTTTAATCTTAAATCAGCGGCAACACCATCAAGTATTTGTGGTAAGTATGCCTGTAATATAACTACTGAATCAATCATAAATTTATGTGCAAGTTTTTCAAGTTCTTGCTCCATAATATATGATGTATCAATATCTGTGCCTTTAATAGTTTCAGAAATAACATGACCAATTACTGCCTTGTTATAATCATCTGCCTTGGCAACATTAAAGATAGACCAAGACCAAGTATAGACAAATAATAAAAATAAAATTAAGAAAGATTTACGCATTGGCATGAGCCTCGTAAATTACTTCATCAACTGTATTCTCATCAATACCTAACATTGCAATATTATCAACTTTCATAATTTGAGTTCTAGCGTCTGATCTAGTAATCTCACCAGAAGTTAATTTGGCAATGATGTTATCAACTTTAGTTTCAGTAGTATCTTCAATCCATTGTTTTGTTTTTGACATTATATATTCTCCTTTGTTGTTTTCATATGATAATAATATCAGAAATCAACAAAGAAATCAAGCAAAAAATGGACAAATAATGTATATAAATCAATGGTTTTATAGGGTGTGACACTCTGTCATGCACCCTATAGTTGAATATTATAGAATCACCTATTAATATTTATGTTTTAGGACGTTTTGTAATCTGAATTCCAACCAAACGCTTCTTTTACCACAGCGTCTGTTAGACCTTTGTACTTTTTATTAAGTGCTTTGTCTTTTACTGCGACCATAAGAGCAGCGTCATCTTTGTGTAGGCCTTCAAGTAACTGAATAAACATCATTTCTTTTTTAGTTCTAGTTAGTTTATTGTCAGCGCCTTCTACAAAGTGCCATAGTCTTCTAGCTTCTGTGAATAAAGTAGTATGTTCAGTACCTGCTGGTGCGTCATTCTCTTTGTATGGTGGTACACCTTCAGGTAAATCCCATTTGATTTTAGGATCAAATGCACCTTTTATAACTTGTCTTAAAGGTACAGAGTCATTCTTCTTTAAAACAGCAATCTTTGCTGGTTTATCTTTTGCGTTATTTACTTTTGTTAGAATTTCATGTAGTAATGGAGCAGATGAACCTGCTGTATCCATACCATGTAATTGTGATGTTGTCATTGGCATAATGCCCTCCTCATGTTGTTATGTAAAGGGGTAAGTCTCCCTACCCCTATACAGATATTTATACTTAATGAGAATTAAGCATTTTTATATGCGAACGGAGTCCCATATAATTTTTTAATACCAGCAGCGATAATCGCTTTTGTAGGAACACCCATTCTGTAAGAAGTACCTTGAGCAGTTTTGTTAACATAAATCATGTTACCTTCAGCTCTTAAAGTATCAACAAGTGCTCTTGGCGATACTAAATCGAATCTGCTTCTTAAAGTTTTCCAAGTCACAGATTGACCTTTTGATAAAAGATTTAGAACCTTTTGTCTTTTAGACAAAGTTTTTCTGCCTCTAGTTTCAGTTTTTTTTGATTTTGATACAACTCTTAATGAGTCTTTTGTAAATAATGATTTAAACATTTATTCACTCCTTTTCTATTATATATTGGCATGATTTAAAATTACTAACTTTGCCATTATTAGTAATTATCCCAAAGTGCTTTATGGAATTCTTAAAATTTCTTATAATCAATTGTAATAGCATAAATATCTTTACCTTCACCTTTTGTTGTAACAGACTTATCAACCCTTTCTTGTAGAGGGTGTTTCATATGTACATGTCTTAACAACATAGAGTTAATCGCCTCTAGTATTAGTTTATAGTCACTTAAAAACGTTTTGTCTGTTATACTAATATTCTCATCTCTTAATGTCAATAGCAATGACTCTGTCAACTGTTCAGATATTGCCTGTACATAAACCTTGTTATGTTGCAATCTCATCATCTCCTGTCGTTTAGCGTCTAATTCCTGTGCCTTTTGATTAGGTCTTACCTTTGGTATTTTAGGAAACAATATAATGTTATTATCTTTTTTATCTGCCATTAACATTTTTGTTTTCTAAAATCTTTTGAATAATTTTTTGGATATTTTATAAATGGTATTCCAAAAAGTTTCCAAGATAATCTTCTCAATTCATATGGTTTTTTAACACCTGTAATAAATGATAATATTTTACATAAAAAAGCTCTTATTCTTAAAACTATTAAGTGAGTTCCTTTTTCATCTGCAATAATATATCTTTTGTTGCTAAATTTAATCATTTTTTAATATTTCACCTTTAAAATTACATAAACCTTTATCAGCAAAATACTCAACTAACTCATTGTATCCACCAATGTGTTTATCGTCAATTATTATTTGTGGCATAGTTCTTACTTGTTTACCTACAGCCTCGAATAACTGTTCTGGTGTAGTAAAATCTTTGCCAAACATTTTTTCTTCGTACTGAAAGCCTAGTGTCTTAATTAAGTGTTTTGACTTATCACAAAATTGACAATTAGGCTTTGAGTATATTGTTATATTATTGCTCATTAGCAATTACCTCTACTTCGTCATATGCCTTATCAGCCATTTCCTTTAGTTTGAAAGCGTCAACTACGGTTTCAACAGAGTAATTATACATCTTATTGTACTCACCCATAGGTAATCTTAAACCAATCCAAGCACGATAGTAACCGTTCTTCGTAAGTGTTACTTCCTGAGCAAACACTTCGTATCCTCTAACTTGTGTTTGTTTTATGATATTGACTAATGTAGTTTCTACATCTGTTACAACAGTTTTATTAGTATTCTTACCTAATTCTGTAGTAAATATTTTTGCTTTCTTATTCATCTCACCTTTTACTTTATCAGCAAGTTCAGCCTTTGCAATCATCATACCCTTTTCAATTGCAAGTTCTAAATCTGGTGAAACACTTGTACCGACACCAAAGATACAAACTTTATCTTTGCCTTTGCCGAACGTTTTAGTACCACATTCTTTCTTCTCGTTATAATCTTTCATATACCAAGATGGTACTTTAAGGACTTGTTTATCCTTTTCTTGTTTGATTTTATAAGTGCTACTAGAACAATTTGCAAGTAACAGACCTATAGAACCGATCATTATATATTTGAGTATCTTACTCATTCACCTTCTCCTTTACATTATTAAACACATTATATACTATTTCTTTTGTTTTGTCAACAGCCTGTGTTTTCTCAACGGTTGACGTAAATGGATCCCATGCAAAAGCAAGGATAACCCACAATATTGTAAGTGTCAATAGACCTCTTATCATTTTTGTACCTCCCAATTACCGTCTTTATCAAGGCAAACTTTGCCAGGTTTATGATAAGCATGTTTCGGCCTTTCATAATATCTGCAATAGGCAGGTGTAAACATATCTCTATAGTAAAATTGAGCATACAACTCCCAATAACTAGGACCATCGTATGCCTTTCGGCCATCTGCACATTCTACTACTTCCTGTTTAACAATCTCACCATTGTCTAATTGCTTAATTTCTACTTTAATGAAACAATATTGATCTTTGATAGGTTGTATTTTATCATATTCAACTTTTGTACCATTGTTTTCTAATGCCTCTAGTTTCTTCATTGTGTTTTCAAATGAGTCTTCAGCAAATGCTTTATCCATTACTACAGCAAATAATACTAATACTGCAACTGAAGATAACATCAACAAATATTGTTTAATCATTTATTATCGCCCATCTGCCGTCAGGCATTTTACACGCCTCATGCCATTGCATTTGTCTATACGGATTACCATATAGTATAGTATCAAAGAATCTAGTGTTATCTAAATTCTGATCGTGTGTAGTTTCAATCATTGTACATTTAATAGGTCCTTTTAAATAGAAACCTGTAGTTTTAATAATACCATTACTTTGTGTTTTAGGGTTTTGCCAAGTAGTAAACCCTGGACTATTAGGTGCATTGTCTAAATGATCTATAAATGCTCTTGTCATTAATTGATCATCTGTTTCGCCGTTCATAATGTCAGCACCTTTAAATGATCCTGCAACTGCACAAGTAGCAACGACAGCAGGATTATCTGATAAGTATTGCCAACATGCTGTACCAGCAACAGCCGCTGTAGTGGACGCACCAATATAGGACTGTTTACTAGCACAATTAGAGAGCAACAACAAACAACTAATTAAAAGTAACTTCTTTAACATTTTCTTTTTCTTTTAATCTTTTTTCTTCTTCTCTTTCTTTTTGTTTTTCTGTAAGTTCAGCAAGTCTTTTGTCATGTTCGTATTCTGCAAGAGTCTTACCGAAACCGACTTTGTAAAAATGATCAACTGGCACAGGCGATTGATACGCAAGCAACAGTTTATCAAAATTAATATCTAAATTTCTGTACATTTTAGGATTTGCTTTTTTAGTGTCAACATGTGATTTCAATACAGCAATTCTGTTTGTAAACACATTTTCATACGGAGGTTTAGATTTAGATTTTGCAATGTCTTTTTGTTTTGCAATCTTAAATTCTTCAAATATAGTTTCTTTAGTTATCATAATATAGTCCTTTTGTTAGTTTATTCATTAATTCTATCATAAAATAGTCTATTTGTCAAGCGTTAAAAACCCTATATATCATAGGGTTTTTGGTCACTACCCACTACTTTACACATGGATTGTATGTCATCTATAAGGTGATTCACTTCAGCATCCCGCTCAGGCGTTTTGATGTGATTATACTTTAGGTTGTATAACTTATCTGCCTGAGCTTTGATACTATCAATCTTCTTACAAAAATCACTAATCTTGTGTAGCATTTTTCTTCCTAAATATGTTTAGAATTGACTCTTTTGTATTAGTCAATTGAGCTTTACTATCTGCCCAACTCTTTGTTTGATACTCAACAATTTTGTTTTTCTCATTTGTTAACCAGTTAGTTACTGGATTAGCGCTTGCTATATTCATTGATACTAGTATTACTGCAACTAATAACGTAGCGAATAGCAATGATTTTTTCATATTCCACATTATGTCTTCCTTCCCATTGTTTTAAAATCGGCTTTGTCAACTATCTGGTAGTTACCCTTGTTGTAGGCAATGCCGATTGTTTTGCCTTCGGGTAGTTGTACTTTAGGTTTTGACTCTTTAGTACATGCTCCAGATATTCTATCACTTGTAGGTATAGAATTTCTTGGTAGACCGTTTATATCTAATGTATAATCAGGTCTTTCAAATCCTTTAAGAGTTCTAGTAAATGACTCTCTATTAATCTTCAACCATTTATCTTTTGTCATAATCAATATACTTTATAGTTCCTTCTACGTATCCGTATTTTTTATCTTTTACTTTAGGGTTTGTAAACATAGTGTTAGCGTCACCTGATTTGTAACCTTTCTTATGCGATAGTGTAATATGAGCAGCGCCTTTATCACTTCTTTTTATTTTTTTATTACTGTCTAATAAAAACATATCTTTTACCCAATATGCGTCAATGTGATTATTTGCTCTGTAGCCATTAATCATAG
>Ga0222719_10002505_pt1 | contig 16726 bp, 18 predicted proteins | sample C33_34DmetaG_FD_165039 | JGI IMG/M metagenome (GOLD analysis project Ga0222719, IMG submission 165039) | Estuarine water microbial communities from San Francisco Bay, California, United States - C33_34D | ecosystem: Environmental > Aquatic > Marine > Unclassified | place: USA: California... | reverse complement strand
TACATATGGCAGAATTGCTCATGCAATATGTTTTGCTTTTTTTGATTATAATCCTTTTCTGAGAATATCTGGTATGTTAACAACTTATATCGGCATAGTGATGTTATGTATAAAGCTAATAAGTCTTAATATGTAAACTTATATTTGTGAGAATTTTATCGATGAGCTATCAATTTGAACTCCTAAATCCAATATTCTTTTTAGTAATCTGGACCTTTATTATTTTTTTAATAATGGCCTATGGAAGGGTTAGATTCTTAAAAAATCCTCAAGATGCAGCTCATACAAAGAACGTCAAAACTGTTGGACCTGCGTGGGTTGAAAGAACAGTTGATAATTATAATCATTTGTTTGAACAGCCTGTTGCGTTTTACACAATAACCTTATCCATTGCTATTATAAATAATTTTGATCCCATATTAATTCAATGGGCTTGGGCATTTGTTTGTACTAGGATTCTCCATTCCATTGTGCAAATAACGTGTAATATTGTGGTGCTTCGATTTATTTTATTTGTAGTAGGGTGGTTAATTATTGCTTATATGTCTTATTCACAACTAGCTTATTTAAATCTATGAAACAATTAATTTTAGTTATTGCATTTGCTTCGTTTATTTTTGCTCAAGAAATGGTTCAACCTAAGCCTCTTGAAAGTATCATTCCTATTTATCCTAAGGAAGCAATGGAAAATGATATTGAAGGAACAGTTATATTAAAATGTTTCATCGATAAAACTGGAAATGTTACTGACATTGAGATTCTCAAAGGTGTTCCTTCCTTAAATGATTCAGCGAAAGAAGCAGTTCAAAACGTAAGATTTTCTCCAGCAAGAAAAGGCAACAAAATTCTTTCATCATCAGTTGTTATTCCAATAAAATATAAATTAAATTGAATTTTAGCATTCCAGCTTATTTGACATATGACTAAAATCCTAATTGGCGTTTTACTCATAGTTATATCTTTAGATGGGAATTCAATTATTCATTATTTACTTTTGTTTGGCGGTTTAATCTTTCTTGTAATAGCTTTGAAAAAATTATGAATTCTAATATTCCTAGCTGGCTCTTAAATCAACTTCCTTATGAACATTCTTGGATTAATGTAGGAAAAGAAATGCACATCATGGAAAAAGGAGAAGGAAAGCCTGTAGTGATGGTACATGGGAATCCTATGTGGGGATATTTATACAAAAAAGTACTTGATGGGCTGGATTATAGCCGTAAATATATCATACCAGATTTAATTGGCTTTGGGTTTTCAGAAAAAATAACACTTCATGAGCACTCACTTGAGGCACACAGCGAGTGGATGGCAAAATTTTTTAAATCAATCAAAGAAGAAAAAATAGGATTGGTTGTGCATGATTGGGGAGGAATGATTGGAATTGCTGGTGCTATGAAGGCTGGAAAGAAGATTGATGGATTAGTAGTAATGAATACAGCTATAACCGCTCCAAAAGATGGGTTTAAACCAACTTGGTTTCATAATCTATCCCAAGTTCCGCTTATAAGCAGTGTGTTGTTTAGAGGGTTAAATTTTCCGCTATCATTCTTAAATCATTTTGCACATGTTCCAGGATCTTTTGATTCCCAAACTATGAAAGCGTATAAATATCCTTTTAGGAAATTGAAAGATAATAGTGGTCCTTTGGCTTTAGCGCGTATGGTTCCAAATAGCATGCAACACCCCAGTGTTCCTTTAGAGAAAGAAATTGAAGCATATCTTCAATCATATACTGGACCTGCTCAAATTGTTTGGGGAATGAATGATCCAGTAATGTGGAAGCTTAGAAGAAGGACTTCAAGATTGTTACCTCAAGCAAAAATAGTAAAAACACAAGCAGGGCATTTTGTGCAGGAGGAAACCCCTCAAGAAGTGATTGAGGCAATAAATGAAGTGTTTAAATAAACGCTTTACAAAATCTTAAGAAATAAATATTATCAACCGATGAAACATGTCTTAAAAATAAACTTTGACAACCTAGCAATAAGCCTTTCTGCCTTGTGTGCACTTCATTGTTTATTACTACCTATAGCTATCATTTTTCTTCCAGCTATTTCAGCTACCTTCGTTGGTTCCGAAGACTTTCATAAGACTATGTTATACTTTGTTATCCCATCAAGTGTCATTGCATTATCTCTTGGATGTAAAATGCACGGAAAATATCATATATATTTGTACGGATTTTTAGGCATTCTTACCCTTTTAATAGCAACTTTTTTTGCACCTGATTACTTTGGTGAGAATGGGGAGACGTTCTTAACGTTATTAGGCGCAGGAATTATATCATATGGGCATTTTAGAAATCAAAAATTATGTGCTGAGTGCTGCCATTAATTATTGATAAGACTATTTATTCCATTTTCATTCTTTATTAAGTCAAACGAATCAAATAAATCTCCGATAGCAGTATAGGATTTATACGAAAGAGTATTTCCATCTATAGAAATAACTTGAAATAACTGTTTATTTTCACCAGCTTTATCTCGCTCTATATCATACTGATCCCAGTTTGGTTTTGCCTCATATTGTTTTGGTCCACTCACTGAAACAACATAGATCGTACCAGTTGCATTTTTAACATTCGTTCCAGTAAGTAAATTCTTTTCATAGAGCGAGGCTGATCCTCTTGCGTATGCATGATCGTGACCCTGCAGGACGATATCAACACCATATTTATCAAATAAAGGTTTTAACAGATTTCTTCGTTCAGGATTATCTCTCCTGGTTGAAGCAGAATAAATGGGATGATGCAAGAATACCACAACCCATCTATGAGGATTATTTTTTAAAACTGTTTCTAGCCATTCTGTTTGTTCTTCAACTTTTTCATTACTATTTAATCCAATAAAGCGAACACCTTGATAGTCTAAAAAATAATGGGTTTCAAGTAGTTCATCTAATCCATTATTTGGTAAAGTGAATTGGTGTTGCCATTGAATAGATAATGTTTTTTTTCTGGTTGGAATATCTTGCTGATATAATGGTCTATACTCGTGATTTCCAGGAACAGCTAATGAGGGAAGTGATCGATGAATCCAGCCCCCAGCAGAAAACCATTCATGCCATTCTTCTTCATTATGCGCATCATCAATTAGATCACCAGCGTGAATTATAAAGCTTGCATTGGGTGCTTTTTTATAGCTTTCTCTTATGAGTCTTGACCATAAATCATAAATATAGTTCTGAGCATCTCCGACATATAAAAAAGAAAAAGGTTCATTGGTTTTGTGAGCAGTAGTAAACTGAATCCACTCACTCCAATTTTTTCCATCGCCCACTCTATATGCATAAACCGTATTAGGTTTTAAATTTTTAAAGGTAACCGAATGATAGTTATGTTTTACATTATTAAAAGATTTTCTTGTAGAGCTATGGTAGTGATGCACAACATTAGAGTAATTCAAATTAGACGTAGTAGCTAATGTTCTAGTAGCCTTTGTGATAAACTTTGGATCAGCTTGTGCTTCAGCTATTTCACCATACCCTTTGGAAACCATTCTATTTGTCCTCCAACTAACACTAATCGTTGTGGCTGGATCATCTGAAAAATTTAAAAGAATGTGGTCAGGGTACTTACTAGGATTACTCCAGCTGTTATCAAATTCTGATTTTTTTGGCAATGACTGAGACAGTAATCCATTCATTAGGACGATAGTGACTAATAATAGTTTTTTAATCATGGTTGATAATAGCAATTTTTTCCTTGATTGCGTAATTAAAAAATAAGATTTAATTTTTTGCAACAAAGAGGACATTTTTATGAAAAAACTACTATATCTATTTATTTTTTTACTTATTGCTTGTGAGGAAAATCAACCCGTTAAGACCGTTAAAGATCCCAATATATACAGTATTGGATTTGGTTCATGTTTAACACAAGAGCGTTCTATGCCAATTTTTAATACAATTAAATCTGAGAACTATGATTTATTCCTAATGATAGGTGATAATGTGTATGGCGATTCAGAGCGTGAAGATTTAAAAGAGTTGCGTGAAGCATATGATAAGCAGAGAGAAAATTTTAATAATTTAGATTTAAGTGTTCCGTTTGAAGCTATTTGGGATGACCATGATTATGGGTTAAATGATGCTGGTAAAGAATATGCCTTTAAAGAAGATGCTGAACAATTATTCTTAGATTTTTGGAACATACCAGAAGATGATATAAGAAGAACAAGACCTGGTTTATATTTTGAATGGATTGAGGACATTGAAGGGTCTACTGTACAAATGTTGTTTTTAGATACAAGATTTTTTAGAGATAGGTTGCTTCCAACTGATGAAAGAGGAGCCCCAGGAAAAGAGCGCTATCTTCCACAAACCGATACTTCCACAAGTATGTTAGGAGAGGTACAATGGAGTTGGTTAGAGCAAAAAATGGCTACAGAAGTTGACCACAGAATTATCGTTTCATCTATTCAGTTTTTAGCTATGGGTCATGGTTGGGAGGCATGGAAAACAATGCCTCATGAACGTCAAAGATTAATTGATTTAATTGATCAATCTTCTTCTGATTCTGTATTATTTATCTCAGGAGATAGACATCGAGGCGGATTGTATCAATTAACTACCACTTTAGAAAAAAATATTATTGAGATGACTTCCTCAAGTCTTAACTTATCATTTACCAATGATGAGGAGGCTGGTCCTTTGAGGGTTGGCCCAACATTTGTTCAAGAAAACTATGGTGAAATACTTTTAAATAAAGAGACTAATGAAATGACTGTTAATTTGAAAGATAATCAAGGAAATAAAATACAAACAGTAAAAGTTATATAATTTTCTACGAAAAATATAAAATATTGCTATTTTTGATTTTATTTTACATTTTATGAGAATGCGTAAATTACATGTATATATTTTCATAGTCTTTTTATGGACATGTGGAGGCGGTGGAGGAAAAGCGCCTACTGAACCGGAAGATAGCCTCCCAGTTGCTGTTGAAAAATCTACTTCCACAGATGAGGATACTAGCACTACAATTGCTTTAGAAGGAAATGATCCGGGAGGTGCTACAGCGCTTATATTTTCTATAAGTGATAATCCATCAAACGGTACTGTAACAGTTGAAAACAGTTCAGCAATTTATACACCTAATTTAAATTTCTTTGGAGAAGATGTTTTTTATTACAGAGTTAGTAATGGCCTTGAATTAAGTACGCCAGCAAAGGTAACAGTAAATGTTTTACCTATTAATGATGCCCCAATTGCAATTAATCAATATGTATCAACCAATGAAACTAAATTTATTCAACTAAGTGTTACACTTGAAGCGCAAGATGTTGATGGAGATAATGTTACATTTTCAATTGTTAATTCTGCTTCAAACGGTTCATTAACTGGGTCTGGAAATACTTATACCTACATTCCAAATACAGATTACAATGGAGCGGATCAATTTACTTTTAAAGCAAATGATGGTCAACTAGACAGCAATATTGCGTCCGTTGTAATCGGAGTTAATCCTGTAAATGACACTCCTACAACAAATAATTTTTCTTTAGAAACTCTTGAAGATACCGAGTTAATTTTTACTTTTTCATACACAGATGTAGATAATGACAACGTCACTTTTCAAGTAGTTCAATCACCCTCCAATGGAACAATAAATCTTAATGATCAATATGCAACATATGTACCCAATTCAGACTATTTTGGCACAGATAGTTTTACATATAAGGCTAATGATGGTACAGTAGATAGTAATGTTTCAACAGTTTCTATATCCGTTGTTGGGGTAAATGATCCACCAGTTGCTATTGATCGTCAAGTTAGTCTTGATGAAGATACTATTAAAGGTTTTAATTTAAATGCCTCCGATGCTGAAAATGATGTTTTAGAATATCATATTATATCATCTCCACAACATGGATCATTAGAAAGAACCGGACTTTCCAACAATATGACTTATACGCCAAACACTAATTTTTTTGGAACAGATAGTGTAACTTTTAGAGCTTTTGATGGGGTTTTATTTAGTGAAAATACAGCTTCAGCAGTAATAAATGTATCTAACGTGAATGATAATATTGAAGCATACAATGCTTCTGTAAGTGTTGATGAGGATACTCCCATAACTATCGCCTTACCAATAGTTAATGTTGATAATAGGCAGGTCACAATAGATTATGTAACAAATACTACCAATGGAACTTTAGCTAATAATATTGCTTGTTCTGTTTGTACAATTGACTACACTCCTAATGCAAATTTTCATGGAGACGACTATTTTGAATTCAAAGTAATAGATTCAGAAGGACAAGATACAGATTCTAAAAGAGTGGACATTATTATAAATTCAATTGAAGATTTTCCAGAGTTTATGGATATTGAATATACCACATTTTCAGGAGATTCATTATATAATGGTAGTTCTTATGATCTACCTAGTCAAGACGGTGACGGAGATGCAATTACTTGGACACTTAATGGTGATTCTGAAATATATATTGATGATACAACAGATCCAAAAAGATTGGTTATATCAAGACCAGCTGTGTTTACAACAAAACTGATATTTGAGTCTATGTTATTTGGAGAAGACTCAAAGGGAAATGTTTCCAATTATGAAATTTCAGTATCTTACCAAGTAAGTTCTAACGATTCTGCTGGATTAGTAGCTGTTGAAGAATGGAATCAAGATTTAACTGAACTAAGAGACCCGGCGGTATCATATGTGCCTTGGGCTAGTTTAGGATCAACTGGATATATTTTGGAAAACCGAGCTGGAGAAGTGAATCAATTTGGAGGATTTAATAGAGATTTTGATAGATTTGATTATTGGACTCCTTATTCTATATATGATATTGAAATAAATTTTGGGGAAACTTCTTTAGCTTGGGCTTACACTGCTGGTAGTACAACTGGGGAAATTGTTCCGTTCAGAGCCTATGCAATCAATAAAGAAACTAATGAAAAAATTCCGCTGTATTCGTCATACCTAGACTGGAACGGAGATGGATCGTTCGGCCTTACTGCTTTAGACGGTGATGGCGAACCAACATTGTCGGGTCTAGTATATGGTGCACGTGCATGGGATCCTATATATTTACATTGGCCTTTTGATGTAAACAACTCTTATGATCCAAACAATAATGCAACGTATATTTCTCAAGATAATATCTTTGATTCTGGTGGTTGTGGTTGGGGATTGTGGAATCTTTCTGAAAATGATTATAATCCTGAAGTTGATTGCGTAGATCCTGCAACAAATATATCAATTGTGTATGGCGTATTTGTTACATCACTAGTTTTTACAGATTATTTGAATAATGGTACTCTTCCAACAGAGAATGGTATTGCTACAGGCGTTTACAATGCTGGCAGCTTCTCTGGAGCTAGTGCAATTTTATTAAAAACAGGTTTTCATGATGATACAAAAGGTCCACTTGGACATACAATAAAAAGAGGTAAATTAAAATGAGAGCAGTTAAAAAACTTATTTTAAGCGGAATTATTGTTTCATTGTTTACCATAATGTATGCCGATATCCCTAAAAATAAAAAAACTAATATAAAATTTAATCAAGTCGAGGATTTTAAAAATTTTACTTATAATAAAATGCAAGTCACATTAGCAAATAAAGGATTTTATGCTGATTATCACTTAACCGGTTTATCAGGATCATATTTAAGACCGCATTCAAATTCTCAATTAAACTCTGGAATTCAATTAATGTTTCAAATGTCACCATGGGTTACTGCTTCTTCAAGTAGTAGTAATGGTTTGGTTGGAGTCGTCGCAGATTATAATTCGGATATGAGAGCTGGAACTTATGGATCAGATATTACTAATGCTGCAGAAAAAATTTATGAAGTAGACATTGACATGTTAAATAATCCTGCTGCTTATGATGATTTTCAAAATTGGCCGGTAGATCAAGGCGCTGCTTGGGTAGATGTTGATGGCGATGGACAGTTTAATCCTTTGCCTAATGGGCCTGATCATCCAAAATTTTATGGGGATTATGTGATGTTTTTTGTCAGTGCTGACGATGATCCAGCTTATAAGTATAATATGGGAAGCAGTCCCACTGGTCTTGAATTTCAAACTACTGTTTTTGCTTTTAATCGTCCAAGCCGTTCAATGTATGAGGATATTGTTTTTTATAGAACATTATTAATAAATAAAGGAACAGATACTTTATCTCAAACTTATTTTGGAATGTGGGCTGATCCAGATGTAGGAGACGCTGGAAATGATTTTGTAGGGGTACAAGTTGGAGATGACTTTATGTACACCTGGAACAACGGAAGCGATAGCCATATTGATGAGATTTATGGTTCGTCTTACAATGCTGCTGTTGGAATTCAATTATTACAGGGGCCTATGGTTGAATGTTCATCAGATGGTTCTGTAGACATTATACTTTTAGGTTCTGATCAAGATGGTGATGCATTAGAGTATTTCATATCAAATAATCCATCAAATGGCTCTATTTCATTATCAGGAAATGTAGCAACTTACACTGCAAATCAAGGATTTTCAGGAAACGATTCATTTGAATATTATGTATCAGATGGAGAAGAAAATAGTAATACCGCAACAGTATCAATTTTAGTATATGATCAAAATCAAACCAATCTTCCAAGAATTATCACCCCAAATGGAGCTGAAACATTATCTGGTGGACAAAGTTATCAAATTACTTGGACAAATGGATTTAGCAACACAGGAATTGAATTATTCAAAGGTAATTCTGAGGTATTAGATATATCTGAAGGTGCTGGAAATGTTTCTTCTTTTACGTGGACCGTTCCATCTGATTTTTCCCTATCTGGAGATAATTTTAGAGTTAGAATTTATAATGTGTCAAATAGCACAGAACAAGATTTTAGCGATAATTTTTTCAGAATTAATCAAGGTTCATTAAAAGAAAAAAATAGTGAATTAGTAAATGATTTAGACAATTTATATTTTCAAAAATTAGATGAAGTTATTTCTCATTCTCAAAATGTAAAACACCAACATGTAAGAAGTCCAGATGGATTTATTCGATGTTCTACTGATGAGCTTGAAGAACATCTTCAGATTGTTAATCCAGAGTATATTCAAAAACGAGATGAATTTTTGCAGAAAATTAAAAAACAATCTTTAGGCAGATCAGTTCAAAAATCAAATGAAATCATTATTCCAGTTATATTTCATGTTTTATACAATGATCAATCTGATAATTTATCAAAGGACTACATTGCCGCAAATTTTGATCAAATTAATTTAGATTTTAGAAATACCAATCCTGATGGTTCAAAAGTACCAAGTAGTGCAAACCCTTCAGATGCTCCAAGCGACCCTTCAATTGATTATAATCATGCATCTGAAAGAGGAACACATAATATTAAATTTGTTGGAGCAAACGGAGAAATTCAAGGAAGTGAGTTGGTTGAGGATATTTCAATTATTAGATACAATATCGCTCAAACTACAGTTGCTGACTTGTCTGATGCGTATCAATTGGTAAACTCTACAAACGCTGATAATAATGTTCAAGGTGGATTTAAAAATGGATATATGAATATTTATATAGCTCCTCTTGGAAGTGGACTTTTGGGACAAGCTACTTTGGGTGGAACCACTCATTGTGTTATTCTTACTGGAAGTGTTGGTTCGGTTGATTTTCCAGGAACTTCTGCGCCTTATGATAAAGGAAGAACATTAACACATGAATTAGGACATAATTTTACTTACAATCACATCTTTAATTCAACTAACTGCAACGATCAATTATGGGCTGACATTCCTGCGCAAACAAGAGCAAATTATAACGCTGAGGTGTATGAATTTAATAATCAATGGTATGGAAAAGATGCCAATAATAATTGTATTGGAACTTCGAGTAGAGGAGACCAGTTTACAAACTATATGGACTATAACGCTGATTCGGATTTAATTATGTTTTCAAATTTACAAGCCGTAGATGGCTATAATTGGGCATCAAATATTTCATGGGCGCAAATGAATGTTAATCCTTCTAATAATACTCCTGTAGCAACAAGTTTTTCTACGGACGCATATATTAATGAGGTTTGTGGGTTGGGTGGACAAATGTTTGGTCAAATTTTCCCTAACAAAAAAAATCTACCATTATCATCAGCAGGTTTCTATATCAACGGCGATGCCACATATACTGATCCTGTAAATATTACGGAGGCTAGAAACTATATGTTAGGTTTTCGAAAGGATGGTTCAGCGTTTCCAACAGATATTGCTGGAGAATCATATAATCAAAAATTTGTATTTTATGGAGATCCTAATCAAGCTCATAGCACAGCAAATCCAGTTGATGGCAACTACGCTGCTGCTGGAGATAGAAGATTTTTAATGAATGTAGGTCCTTTTACAATGGTTCCTGGAGATTCTCAAGAAGTAATCTTTGCTATGGTACCATATTTAGAAGAAACAGATCATTTAGGAGCAGTAAATGGATTATTTAATAAGGCTGAAACGCTTCGAGAAAATTATATTTCCTTGTTTGATAATTTTAAAAGAGCGGTTGATGTTGCTATTACTACATCATCTTCATCTGGAGCAATTCCATTAGAGGTAAATTTTGGAATAAATGGAGATATATCTGAAATGGAGCTTGCTTGGGATTTTGATAATGATGGAATAATGGATTCTAATGCACATTCTCCAACTTATGTTTTTGAGGTTGCGGACCAACACACAGTTACATTATTTTATACTTATAATGATTATGAGAATGGAAATGCTTTTCTAAAAACTGAATCAGTAGATGTTATAATTAATGCTACATCTGCGAATAATCCAATTATTTCAGATTTAAGTATTACTACTAATGAAGATACAGCTGTTAGTCAACAGTTAAGCGCCTCAAATCCTTTGAGCAACACTTCGCTTAGTTTTTTCATAAATGAAAATCCAAGAAATGGAATTGTATCAATTAGCGGATCACAGCTTACATATACACCTAATACCAACTTTTTTGGAAATGATACACTGAGATATATAGCAAATAATGAATATTATGATAGTAATGTTGCTACCATTGATATTATTGTGAATCCTGTAGATGATACACCGCTTTCAGTTGATGTAAATGTATCAGCAAATGAAGATGAAGCTATTCAAATCAATTTAACTGCTGAAGAATATGATGGTGATAATTATGAATTTTCAATCATCGACAACCCAAAAAATGGATCACTTAGTAATATTGATGGTTCAAACATTACTTATACACCTAATGCAAATTGGTATGGGGTAGATTATTTCACATATCAAGCAGATGATGTTAAATCACAAAATATAGCAACCGTTGGAATTACTGTTACACCAACTAATGATCCACCAATTTCAAATAATATGAATATCAGCTCTTATGAAGATTTAGAATTTTCAATAACCTTATCTGCTTCAGATATTGATGGAGATCAGCTTTCATACAATGTTGTAGGTAGCCCAACATACGGCTCCTTAGATACCTCCCAGCTATCTAGTGGAGGAAATATTGTTGAGTATTCTCCTAACCAAGATTGGTACGGAACTGATTCATTTGCATTTACTGTAAATGACGGAGTAACAACAAGTAGTCCTTCAACTGTAGCACTCACGTTGGCTTCAGTGAATGATCAATCCAATAAATTTAATGCATCTGGAAAATACGAAATTAATGATGGGATAGACGTTAAAGAAATTGTTACAACAAATCTATTGTTAGTGACACCTGAAATTGAATCAGATTCTTTGATGTTTAAATGGGAGGAGTCTATAGATGTTGATGGCGATGTAATAGAGTATAGAATGATAGGTTATGAGGGGTTAGAATTCTTGACAATGGACACCTGGACAAAAAATCTGTCATTATCTTGGTCAATTAAAGATTTAGTAGCAAATACAGATACTGTTAATGTGGCATCAGGTTCATGGGCTATTGAAGCCACCGATGGTGAATTTGTTGTTTTAAGCAACGAAGGCAATCCTATAGATTTTTCAATTAATGGCTCTGCGTTAATTCCAGAGAACTATTTATTGCTTCAGAATTATCCTAATCCATTTAATAATTCAACTACAATAAGATTCAATAATCCTTATCCTCAAAAAATATCAATCAAAATTTATGATTTAGCAGGAGCTCTAGTACATGAGCTTATTAATGAAGAAGTAAATGCAGGTTATAATAATATAGTCTGGGATGGTAGAAATTCAGACGGAGAATCTGTAAGTTCTGGTGTTTATTTCTACCAAATTCATGCTAAAAAAGATGGCGATGGAAACAAGTTTATTCAAACTAAGAAAATGTTAAAATTAAAATAAATTTAAGACTCAATTTTAAATTTTAAGATGCCTGAAATATCAGAAGTTAGATTAACTGCCCAATTTGTAACCAACATAAACAAAAAGCGTACCATTCAAGATGTTCGCTTTCTAAAAACCAACAAATTAAAACTTATTGAAGACATAGATTTAAAAGGGAAGAAAATATCCGCTATCAGTAGAGGAAAAGAGCTCAAGTTATTTTTTGATACAGAACCTGTCGTAATATCTTTGGGGATGACAGGCTGTTTTAAAAACTTTCAAAAAAGAGGGTATAAAAATAAACACTGGAAACACGGTCATATTCGATTTAGGATGAGTGATAATACCTGGTTTTGCTGGAGTGATGTTAGGCGGTTTGGCAAAAGCGTTTCAAGGGACTGGAATCCCAACCGTGGCCCAGATGTGTTCAATGAAGAAAAAAAGTTTAGAGATAATATTATGGACAATTTAAACCATAGAGACTTTAGCAAGCCAGCACATATAGCGATAATGAATCAAAAGTGGTTTAATGGTATGGGAAATTACCTAAGAGCTGAAATCCTTGGAAAATGGGACAAAAATCCTTTTCAACCGCTTAAAAATTTAATAAATATTCAATTTTTAGATCATGTCGTAAGTCAAATTCATGATACCTATCGTCTCGGCGGAGGAGAGTTGTATTCATGGATGAATGAAAATAAGTCTCACAAAGATAAGCAGTTTGATAAGTGGATGAAGTTTTATGGAAAAACTGCCAAAATGAAAGATACGCTTGGTAGAACGTTTTGGTTTGAAAAAAAATGGATTAAGGTAAAATAAAGATTTATTAAATTCAGATATGGATTCATCAATACTAATAATTCTTTCAATACCAATTTTTTTTGGATTAATACTTATTAAATTTTTTTATGGCGTTATTAATAAGAGTAACAATTATCGAATTAATGATTTTATTGCCAGTTTTACATTAGCGGTGTCCACTTTTATTTTATTAACCTCGACAAATAGAGATAGGATATCACCTGCATAAATATTTAAAATTCAAAGCATAAGAAAGGAAAAGAATGAAAAAAATTCTAATGATATCAGCATTATTTATTTTGCAAGCTTGCGTTGTACCAGTCACAATTGGAAATAATGCTTATGGCGTTGAAAGCAAAATTAAAAAACGTCAAATAAACAGCCCCGAGGTCGTTTCTCCAGAGATTTATGAAGTAATAGGTAATTATGATGATTATATAGTAATGATGGTTGCTTTTGAGCCTGGAGAGTCTGATAAAATGCATTATCACGGAAACTTACTTTACTATGTAATTGAAGGTGGAATGGTGCAGATAACTCTTCCAGACAGTACCGTTAATGTAGCAGAGATTGAAAGTAACTTTTTTGCTAAGCAAGAGGCTGGAACAGAGCATATGGTGAAAAATATTGGATCAAACACTGTTAGACTTATTGCTATTGAGGAAAAATAATTGAAACAAGAACCTGCTTATAAGATTCTAATTTTTCTTGTAGCAGCATGGGTAATTATTTTTATAATACTAATTGCTTCTTTTCAATTAGATTTTTAATGCTAAAACTATTGTTGGTATTACATTGGATAGGTTTTTTGATGTCGATTGCAATGTTAGGGTTGTCATTTATGGATCAGAGTAGAGACGAGTATATGATTCATATAATAGCATCAAGCATGCCATTACTTTTTACGTGGATAATAAGAAAAATAATGGCTGGTCCATGTAGGTTATTTCCGTTTCTTTAATAATAATCTTCACAAAATAGAAAAAATGGTTATAAGGGTGGTTATATAAATGTGCCTACTTGCGGTATTAGTTAATACTATTTAAGTTTTTGTATGAAAAAACACATAAAATATATACTGCATGTAATACTATTTTTAAATCTTGGTTTTTCTCAATCAAAAGTTACCATTCAAGATAAGGAAATCATGTTGAATGAGAACGAAGCTGTTGTTGAAGTTTTAGGTATGGTTTGTTCAATGTGCGCTTTCGGTATTGGAGAGGGATTTTCAAAAACTGATTTCATCGACAAATCTAAATTCAATGAAGGCGTAATGGTTGATATTGACGCCCAATATGTACAGCTTGCTATAAATGAGTCAGCTAACATAAATCCTACTAATATTGTTAAGGTTATTGAGGAAGCAGGCTACGATGTTAGCACACTTTTCATCCTGCAAAATAAAAAACTAACAAAGTTTAGTACGGATAAATTGGGCATATTGCAACCAATGGCGTACAATCAATCCCAAAGTAATAATAATTAGACTTACCAATGTTTAGATTCCTATTGGTTTGTATAATCCTTTTAAATAGTATTTCTGCACACCCGGTAATCTTTAAAAATGGTAAAGTATTCTGGGTTAGTCAAAGCACCAAATTTAACGATCTTAGGCTTGGAATCTCCAAAACTAATAAATGGCTAATTGGCGGAAGAATTCTCCAAGATAGAAGATCTGATGAAACCTTTGCATTGCTGAATAATAACTATCTTGCTAAAAGATGGAATAGTAAAAATGCTCAAGCGAATATTTATATACTTTCGAGCGTTGGTGTCAATACTAAAAATTCGGAAAGTATGGGAACGGTTGGAGTGCATGGAGATTGGGAAAATCGACAACTAATGGTTATGCAAATGTTTGAATATTTTTCACATAATAGTAGTTGGATGTCAGGTTCTAGACTTGCATATAGTCCATATACAGTTGATTATACTAAAATGTCTACATGGCTTATAGCTGAATATCAAGTTGAATATAATGACAACAACTTATCTTATATGTTCATTCCCGTAGTTCGATTATTTAAAAATAACTATTTATTTGAAATTGGATCAAATGGAGATAATTCTTTTTTGTCGTTTATGATTCATTTTTAGTTACAAACATTTGTTAATTTCTCGTAAAAGAGGTATAATTATATATGATAAAAATAATAAATAACATTTCTGATAATCTATTATCTATTCTTGATACTAAAGTAGGTTATATACTATCTGTTCTTTTTACAGTTGTAGTGGCGGTGATGATATACTTAGGAGTTCTAGTAAATGGATAAATTAATAGAAAAAATAGTGCATTATTGCTTAGATACGAAATTAGTTTTGTTTTTAATTATTATTGCATTTGTACTCAAATTATTGAGCGTTTATTAAAATAAGTTGATAGGAGAATGATATGAACTCAAATTCATGGTACCTTTTAATGATTGTGTCAATTTTAATGGCAGTGTTGCTATTTTTAAACCTTCCAGGTTATGAAGATCCAGCATCTGCTAGACAAGTAGGAGTTTTTGTGGGATTATGGGCTCCAACATTTGGCATTTTAGGGGTAAGAGCACAATTGAATGAAAAATAATTATTCAATTTGAATTGAAAAAGGGGCATTTGTGCCCCTTTTTTTTTATATTAATATATGATAGAATGGGGTCCATTTACTTTTCAACATGCAATAGAGCTTCCTATGTTCTTTTTATGCATGATTTTTGTTGTTTTCATGGTGTTTAATCTCGCCATGGATGACGAGTAATCATTCATAGATATGAAGATATTCAATTTTTTTCTTATTTGGGTATTTGTATTTTTTGCTTTACTAGCATTTGATTTATTTGTTGAAGCTTTTGTCTTTGACTGGCTAAACTGGAACGGAACTAATAAAAATGATTGGTTCTTTGCGTTGTGGTGGGGTGTAGTCATTGTTTGGTTTTTATATGGGATTAAACATATGAATGAATTAAAAAAAAATAGCTAATGCACTATTATCGATTAATGAAAAAATTATTATATATAGCAATATTTTTAATAGGGTTTAGCGTTCTTGATGCACAAGAAAAAAGATCATTAAACATCTATGCTGGACACCAGCAAATGTCTGCTGAAACCTCTTCAAAATTTACCTCAGGTACCTACTTAGGTTTATCAAGAAATATTGGATTTTTGTTAATAAATACTCCTCTAAATTTTGGATTTCAATTTTCTGAAAGGGGCGGAGAAAATAGTATTGATTTAAATGAGTATTTAGTTGATGGAAATTCCTCAATAGAAGATAATACTTTAGATGTTATCATGCGTCACTCATACTTTGATTTTTTTGTAAATGCTAACTTTAGTTTAGGTAATACATCGATTTATTTTGGACCAATGGTAGGATTCAACATTGCTTCTGATAGTGGATTACAAGATGTGGTATTACCTGCTATTTATGATTTAGATTCATCTGAGTTTGATGCTAAGCAATTTGATTGGGGTGTGAACTATGGTATTACTTTCCATCTCAATCGATTTGTGGGAATATCTTTAGAATCTTACCAAGGTATGTCGGAAGAAAAAAGTAATCGATTTAGAAATTACGGATTAAAGCTTAGCGTTGGAATATAAGTAAGCATTTAGAAATAATAAATCCATAGTAACTTTTCTGTAACCAAATCAAAAAATAGTGCCTACTTGT
>Ga0222719_10002501_pt1 | contig 16734 bp, 6 predicted proteins | sample C33_34DmetaG_FD_165039 | JGI IMG/M metagenome (GOLD analysis project Ga0222719, IMG submission 165039) | Estuarine water microbial communities from San Francisco Bay, California, United States - C33_34D | ecosystem: Environmental > Aquatic > Marine > Unclassified | place: USA: California... | reverse complement strand
AGACTGGGTTCGATGATGGTGATGAAGTTCCTGAAAAGACTGTTTCAATGGCAGCCACTTCAATTTCATCTCCCTTCGGAGTTGATGTGGCATGAGCATTGACGTATTGAATATGATCTCGTACCCGTTGGAACCATTCGTCTTCGCTGTACGGAACATCCAGGTCACCTTTACGAGACTTGGAATTTGTATACGCAGCGTCAGCAATGGCATTGTTCATGCATCGGACAATACCTCTCCCCGAAGGATCCGGTGCAGTCAAATGATGACCATCCCCCGTAGCACTGTAACCAACCACTTCAGCCAGAATGGGGGGTTTACCAGATTTCTCGTTGGCGTGTCGTTGCAGCGCATGTTCCAAACGTTCTAAAATCAACACTGTCGCACCTTCTCCCAACACGAATCCGTCACGATCCACATCAAAGGGTCGTGAGGCTTTTTCAGGCGTCTCATTAAAGTGTGTCGATAATGCTCGTAACCGTGCAAATCCCGCAATACTGAGTGGATCAATAGCAGCTTCTGTACCTCCGGCAATCATGAGATCCACAGTAGTATTTTGCACGTTGGATAGAATCCGATAAGCATCACCAATGGCGTGTCCACTGGCGGCACAGGCTGTTGACGGTGCCAAATTGGGACCTTGCAGATTGCCAAATTCAATAGCAATTCGTCCAGATGGAATGTTGGTAAGTATTTTCGGGACAAAATGAGGAGTTAGTTTTCGGTATCCTTGTGTCTGCAGGACATTGGATGCCTGGACAATTTCCCGGACACTGGACATGCCAGAAGCAATGCAAACACCGGCACGTTGTCGTCGTTGTACATAGAGTTGATCATTATGAGTTTGCTCAGTTTGGATACCAAACCAATCGTTATCAGAAGACGACGTCACGTCAGTCGGTGGTATGAGCTGCGCTTGTTGCAAAGCTTCCTTGGTCGCCTGCAAGGCCAATTGAGTGAATCGTGCAGTAGTTCTTGGTGAATACTGGTTGGCTTGAAAGTTCTTGACGGGTGCTGCCACTTGACAAGGGAATTTTTGTACGATTTCAAGTTCGCTTTGCAGCTCTGCGGCATTTTTGTCGTCGTATTGTTCTCGCAACGCGTCGGCCAAGGACGTGACACCGCTATGATTCTGCAAGAGTGCCTGCCAGGAATCGACAAAGGACAGACCCAAGGGCGTAACGGCCCCTATTCCCGTTATTACCACACGATGGCGGTTTTGTTGTGTTGTTGTATGAAAGGAACGACGTCGAGGAATCGCAGAAGATTGTATTCTGTAGAAATATGTCGACGGAGTGCACAACGACGCCTTCCATGTCTTTGTGCTGTAAAATCGAGGCACCATTGAGCCAGACAAGCCTCATCAAGTAGAGGGATAGTCGATCAGGTAGGTGGATGAGTAAGAAACTGCAGCAGTCTTTTCAATGGCAGACAAGTAGGACCGTTCTACAACATTCGGATGTTGTTGTCGGTCGATCGATCCGTGTGATGGCTGTGTGAGTTGTCAAGATTTGAACCTTAAATGGCATTTCCAAACCCTTACATTTTTGCGCGTGTTAAATTCAATAAATCCACACCACAATCGCTAACCTACTTTCATTAAGGTTCAACGTGGAAGATAACCAAAATTGATTTACTCATTGAGGAATTGTAAATAACGGTCGCATTGTTACGTACTTCAAAATCTATAGTAAATCTTAATTGTTATGTCACACATCGTTTCCCATTAGCGAGCTTCACGCTGGCGAGAAAAAGACCTTTGACGGCAACAACACGAGGAAGTCAACAAGAAGATGATGATCCTTCTTGTTGGTCTCCTTCCCTCCTTCTATCATTTGAGGCACCATGGTAGGGTCACAAGACTCTCCAGTAAGACTGGCATCGGTACCGGCGCGAGCAAACGTTCGATCAGAAGGATTACCCATTCCGCGCTTTGACAATCCGTATCGCAGCAGCAATAACAACAACACGACGACAGCGAGTCGTCGTCAAGAGTCCTCGACAGGCACCAGTCCGACACGAAGTCTCAATGGCAATGCTCCTACTCATCAGTACAATGTTGCTGGGACTTCTCGCAGTGCCATGGAGTCTTGTTCGCCTCGTAACGACAGCGGCAATAACAAACGACTCAAGACGACACACGATAACGGGACATCTGATGTTGTCAGGCACTCAGCGACACGTTCTGATACTACTACAACAGCCGTCTCTATCTCTTCAGTCACCTCACGATCTGACGATCATTTACGGACGCCCATGTCAACAGACAGTCGTCGTGTCAATTGTGAAATCCATTCTTCGATTGATCTGTGTCCAATTACCTGTTGGTTATTAGATACTCCCTATTTGCAACGACTTCGGGCGCTCAAACAACTCGGTACTGCTGAATATGTCTATCCATCGACCAATCATACACGTTTGGAACATTCCATGGGTGTGGCTCATTTAGCACAACGCTTATTGACACGTATTGCCCAGCGTCAACCACTCTTGGGTGTCACCCCTGTCGATATTACCTGTGTCAAGTTGGCTGGATTGTTACACGATGTGGGACATGGTCCCTTTTCACATGTTTTTGAAAAGTTTTGTGAATATCATCACAAACAACAACTGGCGGAACGTAAAGTGGGGGATCCAGTACCACCTGAACCCGTCAAACACGAAACGATTTCTTTGAAATTAATCGACGCCATGTTGGCTTATTATGGTTTGGAAATTGATTTGGAGCACTTGGATGAGCCACTCAAGCATATTGGCAGCCAGGGAGGAACCATTGCGTCATCTATTTGTGTGTTTGGTCGAGAGGGAGACAGCGCAACTAGTACCGTTTTGACGTCGCGCGATTTTGTCTTTATCAAAGAATGCATTGAAGGGAAACCCTTGAAGGATATTGAAAAAGTTTTGGGCAAAGGCTTTCACGGCCGTCCAACTCGTGTCACGGCCACGACAGCATTACCAAACAAGGAATGGCTGTACGATATTGTTTGCAATCATCGATCTGGTCTGGATGTCGACAAGGTCGACTACTTTGCCCGTGACGAACGTCGGGCCATGCGGGCGGCCGGAGAGATTGACAAGGTCATGATTGAAGAAGCCGTCGTGTGCTGGGCACCCTGTACCGATCCAGTAGCATGTTATTCATGTCAACAACTATCTGGTCAACGGTTACGAGGGAGAGAACGATCTCATGTTAATGAACATTTGATGATTTGTTATCCCGAAAAAATGGTAGTCTCGGCCATTGCCTTTTTTCGCAAACGATTTGAATTGCATTCCAAGGTGTACCGTCACAAGACGGTTGAAGCTGTACAATTTATGATTTGCGATGCACTATGTGCGGCTGATAAAAGTCCTAACTTTTTGCGTCCCGTCTTGTCAAGTTTGACAAAGAATTGTAGTGTGGGAGCTGGCAAACGTGATTACGACCGATTGCCATTAAGTCGGGCGGCAGAAGACCCGGCTGTCTATGTTGGATTGCGCGATACTATTTTGGATGATATTCTTACAACGATTCCTCCCAAAACTAACGACAAAAATCTTGAGCAGGCTCAACGCATTATCGAGCGATTGAATCAGCGCGAAATGTACAAGTGTGCGGCCCAAAAGAGAATTGATATGAACGAAAAAATTTCCCGTAAGATCTGGAAGATGAAAACGGACGAGATGGCTTTGGAAATGGTCGAGCTTCGAGGTGAACATAAGGATGAGAACGGTCGGCCACTCAAACTTTGCAAGGATGATTTTGTCTTGGACAAGTGCGGTATTCATTATGGATCCAAGGATCGTAATCCGATTGATAACATGCGATTCTTGGAAAGATCCAAGGTTATTCAACTACAGGCTTGTGATTCTTTGGACAGCCTCCCCGTCGCCACAGCGGTAAACTCGGAAGAGTACTCGTCTCATTTGCCGCGATCTTTTCAAGAAAATAGTCTTCGCGTCTTTGCGCGCGATTCTTCCAAGACAGGCTTGGTCAGTCACGTCTTTTATGCGTGGTTTGAATGGCGATCCACAGAACTGCAAATGACAGGCATGCAAGAGGACGCGGAAGAGGGTCAAAATAATGACGGTCCACGTATGATGTCGCAAGACAGTGATACGGAGTTCCCTTATGATATGAATGACAGTGACGATGATGACGATGAGGAAGAGCGCGTCCAACGGCGACGGTCGTCCAGCTCGTTTGGACTGGTTGCGCGATTGTCTCCCAAAGCGGGAGATGCTTCGGCAATTACGCCACCGCGTCGCTATTAGTTCTGCCCTAGTCTCTACTAGTAGAGTATAGTGTGAGAGTCTTTCTACTGGACGCCGGGATGAGGATCCATAGAACTAACGGTATTGATATGTACTTTTCATTGAAGCGACGGGAAATGATATTTTGACATTCCAAATAGACGTTTTTATCCCAAAAATGTAATAAAAAGTAGTACGAAATACATTTTTGCCTCTATTTCCAGTCAAAAAATAGATAAATATTTTGCTAATGGACGAAAAAAGGAATTTTGGGAGACTTAGCGTTTATTTTCTGTTTAGTACTACGACTATTCCGTGTTTACCATATGGGACCAAAATTCGAAAAGATACCCTTGCTCCGTCCGATCTCTTTGACGTTATCGGCGGCAGACATGAACCTTCTTGGTACCGTGTCGCCGCTCATCTATCACGATGCGATCTTTGGAAAATCTATCAAGTGTTTTTGTTGGGTGTCTTATGTGTAATTCTGCAATAGCCAAAGTCGATGAGGGGGGAAGGAGAGATTTTGAAACACGTCAAGAGCGATGGAGGCGCACCTCTTTGGACAGCGTGGAAATATCGACATACTTTCCACGATGGATGGAACTGCAAAAGAATAACAGTCCAAAGAAAGTCAAAGTTTTGCGCGGTAGGAACGTTATCTATTAATGGCGTGTTGTGGCATCGAAAGCCTTTGAACTGTCAAATCTTGTACAAGTAAGGTACCCAACACCGAGCATTGATACCATGACCTCGGACATTCCTAGTACAGCAAGTCCTAAACCACCACCACCACCACCCCGACAACAACAGCAGCAGCAGCGTAACGACTTCGCCTCCAGCTCTGAACGTGATCTTTCTCCTAGCGAGGAAGACTTCAGATCGGTCCTTCCTTCCGAATCTCGTCAGCCCCTTGATGATCACGAGGAAGACGTTGAGGAAAACGTCACTGTTCGTGACGAAAATAAGACTCTACAATTGTTGGACGAGCCAGAGGACAGCCCCGCTCTGAACTATTACACCATTGGCCTTCGAACTTTGTCTCGAGCCTACATGGAACGTGCGTTGACCCATTCGTCACTTCGGCACTTGGGGTCCATTCAGTTGTTTTACATTCTCAATGGTCAAAACATGGTACGATCGTCCACGTTGGGCGAAGATTGGTATCGTACTTTGTATACACATGGCGCACTCTTTCATGTCTTTCCCCGTGTGGGTGGCAACATTGACGATGCACCAACCAAGGCATTGGTTCTTACACCCACGCCAGAATTGGCGTGGAAAATTGCCGCCAAGACAAACTTCGAGAACGTCAATGTCAATATCCAAGTGGCTATTTCATCAGGAGGATCGCACTTTGCCAAGCATATAAAGCGCCAGACACTGACTCAGCGTGCACCGGCGGTGCCGTGGTCATTGTGGTTAAATGGAAAGGGAGCGGAATGGAGAAAGGTGGAGCGGCATTGTGAAACCGTTGGTCCAGATATTGTAGTTGGTACACCTGGCAAGATTGCCGATTGGATCAAACGCGGGACGATCGATCCGGCGGCGGTCAAGATGCTGGTGCTTGATGGTGCCGATAAGATGGACAGCCAATTGAGGGCTCACACAATCTCAATTGAAAAGTTGCTTGCACCGGAGTGCCAGAGGCTCGTATTTTCCGACTCCTTTCCCGGACATGTGACCCGATTCGTTCACAAGTTAGTCCGAGACGACTCCACAGCACAGTCTCGTGTACGTACGGGGAGCCTATAGTGGAAGACAGAGATGTCCATGGTACTCGTACGGCCACAATTAGCAGACGCGTCTGAGAAAGATTGACGGAGTTTTTATTTTTGTTTATCATGGTACTCGTTGATCAATAGCCCCGCGCTTTATACAGCTTTTCGTTGAGATCTTTTGTCTCGTCGATCTTTATCAAATTGCCAAAGCATTGCCCGGCATGTAGGTTTTTTCTGTCACTCTGCGTCTCTACTCTAGAGAGAGATAAAGTGAATTTTGTTGCGAAACTGGCGCTCGGACGGGCAAAGAACAAAGTATGGTCCAGGCCTTCCCGTCCGCCAATTCCATTGATGTGTTTCTTTCTCTAGAACCCGAAATCCGAAGAAGGACTTGCACTACCAAGATCCTTGTCCAGAAAGTTTTGCTCATATTGTTTCATTATGTCACGCTGGGCATCCAGATCCACCGTCTGCACGACCGTCTGGACCTGTGCTCGAGCAGCTTCTCGTGCCGCCTTACGAGCCTCTTCGGCTTCCTTTTCTTGCTGCTCTCGTTGCTTTGCCTCGTTCGCCTCTTCCTCCAGTCTTTGTGCGCGTAACTCCTCCCCACGAGCTGCGGCATCCGCGAGACGTTGCTCCTTCGCGGCCTCGGCTTCTGCCTTCATTTTCTCTTCGCGTGCTTTACGCTCCGCCTCTCTCTGTTTCGATACTGCTGCATGCTCGCGAGCAGCACCCCAGGCATCATCCTCGTCCTCTCCGTCCTCCTTCTTATCCGCGGAATCCGAAGGCTTCGAAGACATGTTCCAGTTTGCAGCAAATCCATCGTCGCCAAGATCGTCGTCATCCTCGTGGCCATGAAGATCCCCGAGACCGGCGCTTAATTGGAATTCCCTCGCAGCGGGTGGAACTTTACCGCCGCCGGGATTCTGGGAATATCCAGCCTCGGCATCGTCGTCGGAGTCCGAATCAGAATCATCCTTGCTGCCAAAAGCAAAGAAAGATTCTGAAGCAGCTTTTGGCTTTGGCGCAGGCTTGGCTTTCTTCGTGGCCGAAGAGGCACTTTTCGGAGACCCCTTTCCTGCATCAGACTTCTTGGTGCTCTGCTTCTGTTTCTTCCTACCCTTTTGCTTCGATTTCTTGACGAACTACGAGGGGTGCAAAGAAAGAGAATGCATTAGAGAGGCTGTAAAGATCCGCGCCATTGTAATCTATAGCGGTGTCTTTGCTTACCTTCGAAACATGGCGGAGTAATTTACGCTGCGTCTTTGTGTCCAACTGGTCGATCTCGAGGTCGATTTCGTCCTCGTCGGCTCCGACGGGCGCCGCTTCCCGAATAATTTGGATAATTCCACCAAGATGCTCCGGGGGCAGTTCATTGATGGTCTCTGTCAGCAGCTCCTGCTCTTCGAGCGAGAGAGGCGCTGATTCATCGACGATTACAACTGGTTCCGGAGTTATGGCTTCACTCTTTCTCTTCACGGGTTTCTTACGATCAGACGCGGCGGAGGTGACACTGCTTGCAGCGCCTTGAGTAGAACGAGCAGTAGAAGCAGACCGTGGAAGAGACGATGATCCAACTGGTCCAGGAGCTTCGATATCTCCTGACGATAATTCTGCAACCGCCGTGTGTGTTTCAACGAGCTGACGCGATAGTTGCTGGACCATATTGAGAAGCAAGTTGAATTCGGTTCGACTGACGGGTGCATTCGCAGCAGAAGATGGTGCAGAAGCAACGATAGACGAGAAAGCGTTCGAGTTGGCGGCAGCCATAGCTTGAACCTCTTCCAAACGACGCGCCTTAAGACTCATCGGAGGGTCGCCCCTGCGTTTCTTATCATCCTTGCCCCTCTTCTTCCCCTTGCTGTCATCGTCTGCAGCCCGGCGAATCGATTGAACCATCCTCTCGACATCACGGTACTTTAGATTGAACATTACGAGAAGAGTTCTGGCAGCCTGGTGTACCGAATGGGTGGGATCAACATTGAAGGTGATGGCGTTTTCAAAAACAAGACGCATCAACCTAGCAAACTCATCTGGGCTCGAGATGTCCCCCGCTTCCATACGCCGGTGAATGGTTCGAAGATCCATTGGCTCCTTGATTATCTGGTGGTACGTCGGGATTCCAAGAGCCACGGGATCAACTGGCACACTAAAGAAGGCACCCAGCTCCACATCCTTTTCACGAACAAGCCGAAGAATTTGAGCGCATTTGCTCATTGATCGAGACAGCAACGCCGAAGGATCGTCGTCTTCCAACTTTGATGGAAGCTTCACAAGCCGTGTTGATTCCCTGCGTTGGAGCTTTGGCGGAGGAGGACCGGGAAGTCCCGAAGATAAAGGGCCTGAGCCCCCCATCGATTTCGCCTTGTCGCGACCTCCGGCGCCGGAAGTGCCCATGGACGTGGGTGCCTTTGGAATGGGTTGCTGTGCCATTTTCTCGGGTGGGTACATTCGGTACAGCTCGATATTGCCGCTCGCCTTTCCAACAATAATCAGAGTGCCCACGAGATTAAATTCGCCAATCGCGTTAATACCTTTTCCATAGACATTGTACGAGCCCTGTGAATTCATGCGGAACTTCATCACAACCTGCTGGTCGACAATTGTCTGATACCGAGAACCTTGCTTTTTCAGCTGAAAACTTCCCTTGTACATGGCAGAGTCCACAGGAAACTGGCTCCCATCTCCTTCTTGTTGCACATACTGTGGTTCGAGGCGAAAGTTAAAGTTCGAATGTTGACCGTTCGTCATATGTTCCCGAGTCACTGCCCATTTCCCCTGACAGCCATGTGACCCATCATCGTTCACTTTCAAGATACCACGTGACACGGCCGAGTACGTTTGGTGCATGGGTGGAGTCATCGGTTCCAAAGTGCCGCCGTTGTCTGCTTCTGGTGGCACTTCGACATCTTCCAGCTTGAGCGTCGGCTCAAACGCCGGCGCCAGCGAGGGTCGGCGCGCGGCTCCTCCAGAAGGCGCACTACCAACTCCCGTACCCGACGCATCTGTGGTTGATTTGCCTTTGAGTTTCCGTAGTTGAAAGATTCGAAAGATGGTAATCGTATTATCACGAGTAAGAGTGCCGGAAACACTGTAATTGCCAAAACAGTTCTGTCCTTTTCCTTCAATATTGTAATAGCCAGCGTTATTCTTCCGGAATCGAAAGGTCAGGGCGTTTTCGTTTACACGAGACAGCGACCCATTTTCACCAACCACATCGAACCATCCAGTGTACTTTCCGGATACGGGAAATCGCGCACCCGACGAAGAACTCTTGTGTTCGTATTCAAAACGATTGGCCTGTCGACGGGTATTCTCTGGATCGGCAAGCAATATATCCAAACCACCCGCCCACATTCCGTTGATTCTATGGATGACACTGGTAACACCCAAATCATTCGACTCTTCCACGGCAAGTTTCCCACGCAAGCATACAACCCCGGTGGGGAATGATTTCGACGGTGGGGGCAACTCTCCTTCGTTCGCGGGCGCAGCATTGGCAGTAGTAGCAGCGGCGCCACCTTCCCCCGGTGGCACTTGCTGATATCGCTTCCTCAGTTCCACGTGCAGAGTGGGGTCGTCTTCCATTTTGGAGGGAGTGACTTTTCCGTAGATATCAAAGACACCAAATTGATTGGTTCCGGTACCCTTGACCGAATATGACTTGCGGCCCGAGTCATCTTCGTCGGTGGGTGTAAAGACTAAATTCACGCCGCTCTCGCTGATAACCTTTGTCCGCTCCTTTTGTTTGCCTTTGCTGGTCACATGCTTGTAGGCTAAACTGAATGATCCATGGAATTCACCGTTTTGCGGCAATTTCATCAGTTCGGCGTCACTGACCGAGGCCGGCAACTTGCGCATCAATTCAAAGCGTTGCGATCCATATTCTGTGCTGTTTTCGAAATTCCACATACCACGAATCAAATGTTTTCGCTCGTTCAAATCATACGAAAGCGTTCCCTTCATCAAGGGCGTTGGTGTATTGGACGATGCCGGAGCAGGAGCTGGTGTGGTAGAGGATGAACCATTCGAGTTGGTCTTTGTCGAAGGAGCAGACTCTTTCGCTTCTCCATTTGCCTGTACCAAGGGCTTGTCCTTTTCTTCGTTGGATTGTAAAGTGGAAGCAGTCGTATCCGGTTCGGCCTTGACCTCGTTCTGTTCCTTTGCAGGACTAGCCTCAGGAGGGGCAGACGTAGACGCTGGGGCGGGTGCCGAAGACACTGGTTCTTTCTCCTCCGACTTGGTATCCGCGTCGCCATCATCAGCTTTGGCCGTTGTTTCCGCGGGCTTGTCGTCCACGTCCATGGCGTCCTCGTTGGGAGATGCTGCCTCGGACGTTTCTTTGGTCTCCTGACTTGGTTCAGGCGGAGATTCGTCCTTCATGACAGCGTCGCCGTCTCCATCTGTTTCTACCTCTGCCTTTTCCGTTTTGACTACGTTCTCTGGCTGTGATGCTTCTTCGTTTGCCTCATCCTTGGTAACAGTTGTAGCGGCCTCGTCTGTGGTAGTTTCTGCAGATTGTTGCGTAGTCGCCTTGGGACTCGTTGCATCTGCTGCCGCTGCTGTTGTGTCTTGCGACGTCATTGCAGCAGCATTGTCAGTCTCTTCAGTTTCTTCTGGTGTTGTTTCGTCTCTATTTTTATTATTATTATTGTTGTTGTTGTTGTCGTTGTTGTTGTCACTGAGAGCGCTTTCGTCTCGCTTCGCTTCTTGCTGCGACTGTTGCTGTTTGCTCACTTGATCCGTTTCCTCATTAGTATTTTCATTCTTACTCTTTTCGAAATCATGCATTGGTTGTAAGACGAAGTGAATCGAAAGGAACGGAAAGGAAGGAAGGGGAAGAGAAGGATTGTCGGATGGAACCTCCAACGAAATTGAATTCAATTGATATGAAACTTCGAATTTTCGAATTGCTATCAAACAGAGAAACAATTCACTCGAAAGGAAAGACAAGTAACGGTACCAGGTGGGCAAAGGAAAGGAAGAGGGACCAATCTACTTTTTAATATCCAACGAGAGGGAGGGGAAAGGAGACTGAGAGAGAGAGACAAACCAACAACCTTTCATCCATGATAACTTGGATGGTGCTGCAGCAACGGCCTCCTTCCGCTGCACTCTCTTCGAATCCGTACAATCTTGGTACTCACTCACCAACCTACACTTTACGACACTCTCAATCCCATCCTCGGCTCGGTGGACGGGATTCGTGGCTACAAACGATAGTACAAATGACACGTGGAACATTATTGTTGGTCCAAACTCCAACGTCCTAGGACGCAAACACGTTTCAACTGTTTCAAAAGGTCAAACGGACAGGCTAACGACAGACGTACAGACCGTATTAAAGAGAATAGGGATGGGGGTATTTACTCGAGCGACTCGGACGTCTACGGCATCTACCTAAACTACCATCTTTCCCTTCCACATTGACTCGTCTACACCCATGGCATCCATCCGATAAACTGCTGTAACAAATTTTCGGTCGATGTGGCTTCCGAGATCATCTTGTGCACTTGACCTTCGACCGACAAAGGAGTGCCGATGATATCGTCGTCGTCTTCCGAATCATTTTCGGTACCACTGATCGTATGATCCACTTTGCTCCGGCCTGATTGAAGAAGTTTCTTTTGCGTTTTGGCAATCTTGGCCAAATTGGGGTTCCGCAGATTGTAGATACCCTCGAGACGTTCGGCGCACACTTTGATCGACCGTTTCGCCGCTTGTTGCGATCGACTACTGGTCGAAGTCGTGTCTTGCGATTGTTGTGTGCGGTGGCGTTTCCAATCAATGACAGGGTCGTTGATGAAGGGCTCCAACACAGAAAGTAATGTAGCGCGGTGGTTGCGCAAGGTCGACATGGCATTGTGGAGACTGTGACTGTAGACACCGTCGGCACCGGTAGGGCCAAAAGCGTCCACCATGTTTTGTGTCAAACGAAACGGGACAATTTCGGGTATGGGCAAGGTGAGACCCTTGTCGAAAATACTGCATGGGGTAGCGAAATGAAATGTTAGCTGTGGTAGAAAAATAAAGGAGTCGAAATCAGGTAGAGTTACGTACCAGTCAAAGTCAACATGGACACATTCTCCATTCGAAGTGTCGACCAGAATATTCTCCGTGTGTCGATCTCCGAGGCCAATCACGTGGCCGATAGCTGACCAGGCTGCCACACTGGTGGTGAATTTGGTTCTAGCGTCATACCAGGCATGGGGGTCCAGAAATTTCTGCACAAACCACCAGTAAAGCACTGGAGGGTGCGCTTCGAGCATGGTTGATTCGAAAAGTCTGGCAGCGTTCTTGAGGTCGCAATCTTCGTAGAAAGTTTTATGGACCATCTGGAAAAGTTTGTTTTGTCGGGGATTGTCCAAAGTTGTGCCGTACGTACCGCGTCGCTTGGCTGAGAACGGGGAGGCTAGCTGGTTGTACGATTTTCGGATCAGCGAACGCAAGGAATCGGTATCTTGTACCCATTCTAGAATGCCACTTTCTTCACTCATACACGTAACGGCGTACGTTCGGACTGAGAGTCGACGGCGGCTAACTGAAGCGGAAGAATTGGAAGACGACAGTAATCGGTTGACGACATTGTTCAGCTCCTGCATGCGTGCGTCCTTTCTCAGATCACCCTTGATTTCTTGCTTTACGAGTAAATGGATCTCGCCGATATCAGCAGACTTGGTACTCAGACCGTAATCTGCAGACACAGCAAATGCCTTTACCTTCTTGGGCGATGCCTTTGATCGAAACACATACATATTTTTGTCAAAGGCTCTCATTCTGGGAACTTGACGAGGAAAAAAATCGCGATTGCCACAACTGTCACCCGTCTCCAGAGATATGGATATCGCGGCCTGGATGGGAGGGATGAATTCGACGAGATCAACTTCCCCTGACCATGGCTCTACACGAATCGTTCGTCCTTTGGGCCCCGGATGTTTTGCGACCTTTTGGAAGTAGTTAATTAGGGATTTCGACGACTGCAGGACACGACGCGGAGGTCTGTTCTCGAGTTTTGTCAGAGCCTCTTTAAAAATCATTTCCCCGCACGTCTTTCTCTTCCTGTCCTTAGATTGTCGCAACCAACAGATAGGCCACATAGCCTGTAGTGGAAATTTGACGAGCAAACGTACAAGAATGTTCCGAACGAGCAGCCCAGTCTCGCTGTCGCTGTGAAGGACGTTTGAAATGAGCTGTGGGATGGCAGTGTAGAATGCTCGAGGAGGAATTCGTTTGAGGTTGCGAGCCATAAGTTCATTGGCGCCCTGTTGAGAGTTTGATAAGAGCACATCTTTGTCTCGCTGATCTACCGTTTCCCGAAGACTTCGATCCTGATTCGACGATCTATTGACCGACAAGAATTCGAACCATAGCGAGAGGAGTCGGGGAAGAGACTGGTAAACGTGATTCATCTCCAGGGAGAGATCCTCGATATAGTGTTTCATAGCCAGCTGGAGGTGACGCTGACAAGTCTTATCAGAAGCAATGGCTCGGCTTCGCAAAACAAACTCGTCCCCGTTACAACTCTGGTTTTGGGATCGCCGTTGAAGGGAGGAGATGCGCATGGCTAAAAGTCCATCAACGTAGGTTGCATACTGAAAGTGACCTATTCCGAAGAGAGCGAAAGTGACTGTGAGGTCAAGTAAGTGCGAAGGCCCAACTGTGTCACAAGGTCAGACTCACCTTTTCCCCACTTCGGCGCCAGTCTGTGGATAACTCTGAAGCGAGATCTGATATCAGATTTGTCTTTCAGGCCCCCGTCTACCATCCACCGCGTCGATTGCAGGGCTCTCTTGACGAAGGTATCGATGTGATTACTTCCGAAATCTTTGACAGTTAAGTCGTTAATGCCGAAACTACAACTCATCACCCGTCTTTTGAGATCTTCATCACTGAGATCGACGAAGTCTTCGATGGAGTCCGTATCGAGCATTTTCAAAGCGGCGCCGCTGTCGCCAGCTTGATGACGCAATTTCGCCACCTGGATTTGAAGGTGGCCCATCTCAGCGACTCTTGGTACAGAAAGAAAGGCAACTTCTGATTGTGCGAATGAGTTCGCAGCGATGTTGAGTAAACCGCGTTTCCGGGCTTGAGTCCCGAGTTTCAGAAAGAGTTCACCTTCGTATTTTTTGTCCCCGGATAAACGCGCGATTCCCAATCTCGTCTTTATTGCTGTTCCTGCTCCCGATTGAGTCATCAACGAGAGTCGACGCTCCCATTGTAAGCAGGACAAGGATTTACCGACCGCTTCAGGATTTGGTTTGATGAGGAGAGGAAGTGCTTCTTCGATTTCGCGAAGAGTCTGCAGACGAACAATCTGGTCGTACGCCCGAGAATAGCTCTCTCTGGCTGAATTGGATAATTCAACCATGAGGGCACGTCTGGCACGGCTAAGCTCTCTCACGACGACAGGTTGGTCCTTCTCTTTCAGTCCAAGCATTATTCGACCGTGTGACAGCTGGTAATCAGTTTCGGGGCTATTGTGATCAGTTGTATCATGACCGCCAGCAAGATTAGACAATTCGTCCCACCTTCCGAGTCGCCATGCCGCTTCAGTGCCAAGGGATCGAATGTTTGCTATGTCCGAAGAACACCTTTGTCTCGCCGCTGCTATTCCATGGACTTGGTTGAGGACAGAATCCAACTGACCCAACTCGAGCAGACAGCGGAGTGATCCTCGCTGCAGAGACAAATCATCCTTCCCGAGCTGAAGGGTTCTTTCGTAGTCCTGCAGTGCCCCTTCCCAGTCTCCAGCTGCTTCTTTCAGGCGAATACTACCAATGGCACGAGCAATCGGCTCGGAATTGAAAGAATGTTCTTCTAAGGACGCCATCGTCTCGTAGTCGTACAGAGCAGCAAGTACGTCTTTCATGAGAGTAAACTCTGATGGTGGACATTGACCGGAAGCGCGCGACCTCCGACGAAAATCTGAGGAATGAGCCATGGGCTGGATTCCGTCGTCGCCAGAGTTGTGGTTGAATAAGTACCCGACGACAACTTTTCTTGACGCTAGCTCTAAGAATCGGAGAGCGCGAGCGTTCATTCCGACTTTTGCCGCTGCTCGTGCACGCATAGATAGAGGTAAGTTCTCGAACATGTCTCCGATTCGCAAAATTGAGGTCTCGGCCGACCAACCCGTCTCTTCCTGGGCCTTCGCGGGGTCCTGATCGTTCCCTTTATCCTTATTTGCATCTGGAGCCTCCTCTTTCTTGTGGCGACCCTCTGTTTCTTCGTCGGCCCATAATTGAAGGGTGTCAAGCACGGTAAAGACGGTGTTGACAGCTCGTTGCCGCTCAGTATGATTCATGTTTGGTGCTGTGGATGAGTCCAGTGCTAGGGCGCTAGTCATCTCCGATACAAGCGCTTGCTCATCAGTGGTATCTCCAAAAACCAAACGATCGAGGACGAGAATCGGGAGCAGAAATTCCATCACTCGAGTACCCGCATGAGTCCGAACGGCCGTACGGCAGGCGTGAAAGAGATCGCCCCAGGAGCCACGCGGGCCCTTTTGTGCATTGTTGATCATGAATTTACTCCAAGTAGAAAGCCATTCAAAATAAGTCTTCGATTTTACAAAAAAGGGGGGCTGGGACACGGATTGATGAGCCTTTTCTTTGAATTCAGAGTTCCAGAAAGGCTCTACTGTGCTGAACACGTTGGCTTGCTCCAGTTTTTCGACGAGCCACGGTTTCATTTTCTTCGCATCAGTTTCCGTCTCATTCCAGCGGCCTTTGGAGATGGGCGCCGATTTATGGTCCTCGTCGGTCGAGGCGTTGTTTAGCATCTCAAGAAGTTCCTGGATACATAGCGCGATCTTGTTCAAATCAGTGGAGCTAGGGGCAGCTCTTAGACAAGCGACGAGGTGTTTCGTCACGAGCTGAAGCTCGTATCGAGTTTTGGTCGAGTGCCATGGGGGGTTGCTGCGTATCCAGGCCTGGTGCTCAACAACAGAACCAGCATCTTGAACTTGGGGGCCCGTCAATCTGTTGCTATCGATCGCACCGACTTCCCCGAGACAAACGGCCAGCAGTTCTCGAGTTTCTGTGTCATTCTCTTTCACACATCGACCAAGGAGCACCTCAACAAGGGCAGTCACAGCGCCTCGAGACCCTTTACGGGAAGAAAGGAGAAATGTGTTAGTGCGAAAAGAAGCCGTATACTAAGGTCGCCCAATTTACTCACTGTTGAATGATTTTGTGATGAAACGTGTCATCAACGTCGACTGTTCATTTTCAACCAGAATGTGGAATGTTTGTCTGTTAGAACGGAGAAGATCCGCGAGATGGCGTAGCGTAACCCGGCGGACTTCCACGTTCTCATCATCGAGCAGCGAACAGATTATGCCCAACCTCTTTCTCAAAGCAACCTGGGGGCGTAGACTAGGACCGCGATCATCGATGCTGAACGAAAAGTCGCTCGTGAGACTTTCACGGGTAGACTCGTCAGTCTGGGATTTCTGGCTGCTTTCCATTTGCAGCCCATTAAAGTCCACACCACGGGCAGAGAGAGATTCTCGGACAATTTGCAAAGCCGGCTCGGAAGCCAGAAAAGGTACCGTGGAAAAGAAAGGAGCAAGCTTGACGCCGACATCGCCATCTGTCAGATCTAGCAATAACGTTACGGCTAGTTGCTTTGAACGAGTGTAATCAGACACTTGGTCATCCCCGTTGGGTGGGGTGACGGCGGCCGTCGATAGAACAGGTATCAATGAAACAACAATAGGAATCAAATTCTTCCCAACGACTTCCCACTGCGAGGAGACGACAAGCTTCACAAATGCAGA
>Ga0222719_10002498_pt1 | contig 16750 bp, 23 predicted proteins | sample C33_34DmetaG_FD_165039 | JGI IMG/M metagenome (GOLD analysis project Ga0222719, IMG submission 165039) | Estuarine water microbial communities from San Francisco Bay, California, United States - C33_34D | ecosystem: Environmental > Aquatic > Marine > Unclassified | place: USA: California... | reverse complement strand
AAGTTCTTGAATTCGTTCGTTCATCGTATTCTCAGTTCTTCAATGTTAATGGGTGTGTAATCAATATGCTCAACGCAGACACAACGATGATGTGGTGTGGGACTGGCATTCTGGTGAATGTGTCCGTGTACGTTTAACAATTGAACTACTTCTTTTACACTTTCAGGATAGTCTTTGGGCGGATATCTACGGGCACTGGTTTCATGTATGGGCACATGACTTAACAGTAAACCAAACTCGGGAAACATACGCCACATATATATTTTAGCAAAAAAACCATTTTGTGCCAAGTACTTGATGTCATCGTGATTACCAACGATAAGATTTTTCTTACCATTTAGTCTGGGCCAAAACTTTCGAAACTGTTCGTGTGTGCCCATTTGCACATCACCCAAGTGGTAAACTTTATCCCCAGGCTTTACCACACTGTTCCAGTTTTCTAACATGCACTCGTCCATCTCTTCCACAGTCGAAAAACGACTGCCGCGAATAAGATTGCCTTCTGCATCTTTGAACCGTAAGATGTTGGCATGATGAAAATGCGTGTCGCTGATTACCCAAATATCTTTCACATTACGTCCAATAAATGATCATTGCCACAAGCCAAATAGCCGCAATCATAGTTTTTCTCCTTGTTCGAAGCCACGAAAAGTTTTGAAACGGGGGAAACGCAGACTGTAAGAACCATCCTGATTCTGTGTGACTGCATCTGCACGTACTTCTACAATACTGCCGATAATGTCACTGCGCTGACTCCAAAAATCATCACGATTGCTATCAGTGAAGCCACTGCCCACATTAACACGAATATGTCTGCCGTCGTCGACTCCTTCGCAGACAAACGCTCCAAGGCGCCCTTGATTTCGACCAGTACCTTCTTCAATTTCTCGAACCTCCAAACTGACTTCGATGAAAGGTTTCATCTTGAGCCAAGCATGACTGCGTTTGCATTCGTAGGCGGCATCTAAGTCCTTAATCATGATGCCTTCGTAGCCATTTTCGATTGCTGACTTGTTGTACATTGAGAACAGCTGTTGCCCTTCGTCAGTATTTAAGTCTACTACCGCATGGTCCAAACATTGTACATGACTCATACTTTTATGCAATTTGTTGTCGTACCAATCGTTCAGCCATGCACTGCGGTCTTTCTGTGTGACAGCACAACGGCCCTGCTCAAAATCACTGAGTGGCAGTGCATCAAAAAGATAAAGCACGGCGTCATTGGCCCTGACATTTTCTTTGCGATGCACTTGCCGCATCAAGTCTTGAAAACTTGAACTCATTACTTCGCCATCCAGCACCATTGGCTCTGAAAACGTGGATGCGTTTACTGCCAACTCTGCTTTGATGTGTTCGAAGTTGGCTAACTCCTTACCATTACGGCTAAACTGATCCACCCTACCAGATGGATAAACAACAGTAAGAACTCTAACGCCGTCCAATTTAACTTCGATCCTCTTAGTTCCTTGTACCTTGGACTCGTGATTAGCACTATCATGAGCAAGTTGACAATCAAAAACAGGGATAATATAATTTGAGCCATATTTCTTTCCAATCTTGTTAATAGTTTTTTCGCTTACGCCACAGCGTAAGTCCTTGATCAGTATCCTACGATACCAACGGTTCCACTCTTCTTTCCCGGCACGGGACATCATGTGGTTGACCATGTCTCGTGCCATATTGCCTGTAACTTCCCGATTAACAAAACCTGTGATAGCCAGTGTAAAGGCCTCCCAAGGCAGACCAGGACCATCCTGATCTGTTTTTTCTGGAATCTGTTTAAGTCCAAAAGTAATCATTGAGTCCAGAGCAAGCCTGCAACCCTCAAAAAACTCTAAATTGTTCGCCTCAGCCTGCGCTTCAATGATTTGCTCTTTGTTGGTACGCAGGTTATGACTTTCTAACGCACTAATAACTTGCCAGGGTTTATCCATTTTTAGCCTCTAATTCTTTTGCATGACGACAATTTCCACGAAAACGAAAACCACTGCAGGTGCAGGTCAAACCATTGTCAGTTTGTTCCACAGTATAGACATCGCCTTTACTGCCTTGCACTTGCCATTTTGGGTTGCCTGTTTTGGGTTCTTCAATGTTATAATTCCATTTGTTTTTTACTGCAACAAATTTTCTGCCACGACTGTCAAAACGAATGGGTGCAGTAAATTTGAACACTGAATCAGATCCTGCTCGAACGTAGGCAAACATCTTGCTTTTGTCATCACTCAGCAAGTAAGTATGATTGACTGTTTTGGTTTTCCAAACTGTGGTTTCTTGAAAGAACTTCATGTCCTGGCCTATGTCTTAATATAAGCATATTATAACATAAGTCCAGATTTTTTGTCTACCAATAAAAAAGGCACAATTCTGTGCCTTTTTGTAGTACCCAAGTATTAATACTTTGGTTTTACACAGTGGCTGTGGTTACAGTTGTAGTTGGACCTGGATAAGCGGCTTGGTGCATTTCCTCAATGAATCCAACAAACGTTGGTTTGCCCCATTTACCAAAACCAACATCAGTGACTGAGGCTGCGGCATTCTCTTTCAAAGTCAGCGATGTGTCACTTTCGATCGAAGAAACTGTTCCCAGAATCATTTTTGAATCGCCGTTTGCAACCCTTATACGATCATACTGTTGAAGTTCGCTGGTGAATAAAGTACCAGTACCTGTTATGGTAGTGCTGTCAGAAGAAGCAGTTATTGTACCTGTGCCAACACCGGGAGATCTGGCCATGGACTTGCCTATTAAGAAATTTTGCCAGTCTTGCTCACTGTCCCAAAGTGTAACTTGAGTCACAGTTAATCCATCTTCAGATGTAGTAACCGAATCGCTGATCCAGCCGGCAGCTGGATCTGGTAGTTCTACGTCTGCATAAAATGCTTCTCTTGGTGTCATGCCAGCATATTCGGGATAATCCGCTAGAACACTGTCGTCTAATGTGGCAACATAGTCTCCTATGCTAAGTGCATCTGGATCAACACCTGCTGAAGATGTGGTATATGTAACTTGAAATGGCATTTTTTATTCTCCGTCTAAGTATTTATTATTTTAATTTCAATACAGCAAGTAATGCTTCGTCCCGGTCCCAAAATGCCCAAAACCACTGTTGGTGTGTGTCTGTGTCTAAAAATATTGGACTGTTACGATATCCCAAATCCTGTATTTCATTGTTGACAGAATCCCAGTTAAACCAAATACTGTTTCTGGATCTATGCCTATCATATCTGTCTACTACGCTGAGTTGTAAAACAACTGCAGGAGGATTGGTCAAAAACCGTGCCTCCTGCTTTTTCTTTTCGTAATAGGGTATGTGCGAATCTAGCCATTCCTGCCAGTCTAAGATCCGCACTGTTCAATTACTCGCCTGCTTCGTGTGCTGCCAATGCTTTCTGGAATCTACCAGCGTGACTTCGTTCAGCTTTGGCCAGTGTTTCAAACCAATCGGCAATCTCGTCAAAACCTTCTTCGCGAGCGGCCTTAGCCATACCTGGGTACATGTCAGTGTATTCATGTGTTTCACCGCTGATAGCACTTTCCAGTGCTTCCTTAACAGTTTTGGCAGGCATGCCAGTTGCAGGATCACCAGCGCCACCATCAATCAAATATTCCATGTGACCGTGTGCGTGTCCGGTTTCGCCTTCGGCAGTACTGCGGAATAGTGCAGCCAAATCGTTTTCACCTGCTACGTCTGCCATGTTTGCAAAGTAGAGGTAACGACGGTTTGCCTGACTTTCGCCAGCAAATGCTTCTTTTAGGTTGGTTTCGGTTCTAGTTCCTTTTACGGATTGTGCCATTTTCAATTTTCTCCTTGTTGATAAATCAGTGTTTCTACTGAGTATTTATATTTTAAAATCTATAAAGTGTTTTGTCAAGATTTTCTTTGTCTATTATAGATTTTGTTATTGTTTTTAAAATTTCCATGCTGTCTTGTCGATTAAAATCGGGTAATATACCAAATGTTTGATAATGCTGACCAAACGCAATCATTTGCAAATAATTTTGATATTTGTTAGCACTGTAGTCTGGAAATTTCTCAATGTCTAGGCTTTGATAATCTATATAGCTGCTCAACATCCAACCAATTTTTGATTTGTTGCTTAGATTGTTTTTAAGGCTGTGTACTATCAAAAATGGAAGTTGACAACTTATCCATTGACTGTGTGTCCAGTCTTTGATCAGGCGCCAGGTTTTCAAAGTAGGCAAGTCAGGGTCGTAGTCTGTGTGGTTCAAACTGCTGCTGTTCTGATTGAAAAAAACAAAATCAAACTGTTGCTGAAATTTGCAAAGTTTATGCACTGTTGGTATGTCTAATTGTGACCATTCTATGCGTATATTATTTGCACGGGGATGTTCGCTTGACCCAATGTTGATTACTTGAAAATCGCTGTCAACCAAACAGTCTATAATTACTTGGCTTTTCTTTGAACCGCCGCCTATGACTAGAGCATGTTTCATACTAATTCTGGAAATACTTGACGCCAGTGTGTTTTGGCCAAACTGTCAATGTTGTCTAGGAAGGGTCTGTAATCTTCTGTTTTACTGTGTTCTAGTTCACGCAAACAGTTTTTCAACGAACCAACCAAATTTAAATTGTAGTTATACTTGTCTATAGTGGCTGTAATTTTATTTTTAATTGCAGGCTTTATTTGATCAGGTATGTTTCTGGTTCGTAGATAGGTATGTTCCATGCCGCACTGATTGATGGTGTAATCTGTTATACCAAATTTGTCATTGTAAAAATCAATAGTGTCAGTCAGGTCCAATGCAGTCAACACACTGTTCACAGAATTCACACGTATTTTTACAGGAAATTGTTGTAAAAATCTAATGTTGCGTTCAAACACTGACCAGTCTGCACCTCTTCTAATGTAGTTGAATTTTGATCCTGTGCTGTCAGAACTACAAGTAAAAAGCACGTTTGGAAATTTGAGAATTTCTTGGATGATTTTGTTGTCTGTGTCCCAGGTCAGATTGCTGTTTACTCGCACCAAAAGATCAGAGCGTTTTTCAAGTTTTTCTAGCAGATAAAGATTGTACTTGATCAAACTGGGTTCGCCACCGCTCAAGTAAACTTCTTTGAGACTGTGTTGGTTTTCTGCAATCCAATCAATCAAGGGATAAGCAACAGAACTAGGAGTGTGTTGTACTGGTAAATTTTGTTCTTGGGCTATGCTGGAACTTTGTTGTGCCCAACAAGTTACACATTTCAAGTTACAGGTACTGCTCCAATGCAAATCAAGAGCACCCAGTTTGAAATTGTTGCTGTCATAGTCTACATCCTGAAGCCTGAACATTTCATTGTACAGGTTTCTAAGATGCTCGTATTTTTTTGTTCCTGTGCCTTCGTTTTCTAGTTTAATGCATCTACCACAATTGTCAACTGTTTGATCTTGACGCATCTGCTGTCTTATTGCGTCGAACTTGTCGTTGTGTAAAATACTGTCCAAGGGTTCGGTTTGAATATTGCCTAAATTTTCAAAACCTTTGGTGCAGGTCTGCACTCTGCCATCAGTCCAAACATACAGTAAATTCCAAGGCGCACTGCAAAAATTGCTAGATTGCTTGAACAACTGAAACTTGTGTTTTGGACTAATCATGCTTTGTTAAGATTTCTTTGATTTCGTTGTAGTTCTTTATGACTTTTATGGTAGCAGGTGTGCTACCACGCTCATAGGGTGCAGGCACTGTTTGCCACTCTTCTTCTTCAACATCGCTGGCAATTACAACTGTGTATTCGTGTCCGTCACTGCTGTACATGTCAACAGTTTCCAAACCCAGCACACTGTCTGCAGCTCTGTTCAATTGTGCAGCCAAATGTTTCAGTGCCCTGGGTTCGCCCACAATGTAAGCATCTGTCTTTGGTCCCGAGCAGGGATAGATATGCAGTCTTGATTTTATATTCATTTTACATGCTTCACTTCGCTGAGTTGAAATTTTTTGTGCTTGTATACTGTAACATATTCTGTGTTGTTTTTGTAGCCCAATTTGCCCAAACCCCACACAATTGGTTGTTCGTGAAAACTGGTAGCGTGTGGCAGCACTACGTCTAAGTACTTACCGTTGCCTGTGCCCAATGTGGCAAATGTAATGTATTCTTTGGGTCCACTCTTGAACACACGATAGTTTGCTACCAATCCGCAGAATTCTATCTGTCCGGGTCTGCGTATTTCCTTGCAGACAGGAATAAAACCCCTGCTACGCCACCGGCCCGACTGCATCAAGTCGTCCACTTCACCGCCTTCCATGACAGCAGGTACTGCACCTGCCAGTTTGGCCTCCTGCCAGTAAACCCAACGTGCATACGATCCCTGACAGTGCTTGAGTGCAGCCTGCCAAAATTTTTGGGGGTTGTGCACTTTTTGATAGGCCAAGGCCCATATCAGTCTACCCAAGTTTATGGCGTGTGCTCTACACAAACCAAAGTGACTGAGTTCTTTGAGAGCCAAGAACACGTCATCACGTCTGGGATGATCACCAACCAACTGCATGAACTCGAACATTTTTTCTTCGTCTTTTTTAGCAAACGCTCTACGCCACATGTCTGCAGTATATTGATCACAGCCTAAAATTTCACCTATCAATTCTATGGCGTCGTCCTCAAACACTATAGTGCCTTCAAAGTTGTCTTTACTCCAGTCCTGAAAAAAACTGGCTTTGCGTCTGCCCTGCGTGGCCACGGGTCTGATCAGTGCAGTGGCCAACACGCAGTCTGAACGTGACTTGGGCTGTATGGCGCGAAACAGTCTACGCATTGCAGGACTTTCTGCCTGGGTGACTCCCAAGATTTCTCCTCGGCATAGCAGTTCACTGGTCTCTGCGTCCTCTTCGGGATAGTCCATTAGGTCCCGTTCTGCTATTTCCCATAGTTGACTCAGTCCACGGTTGGCCAAGATGTCTATTTTAAAATGTTCCAAGTCTTCGATTTCATACTTGTCTAACAAGATTTGATTTTCTGCGTTGATTAGACTTTTGGGCACTGCTCGGTCAAATATCAATATGCCGCCACAGTGTTTGCTGATGCAACGTTTCTTGCCCAACAGTTTGTTGGCCAACCTTTTGGCATCTTCTGCGTACTCTGGTACCACGTCTTCTAACTTGAAGTTGCGTTTTAGTTTGCCTTTGGCGCCATAGCGTTTGGCAGCTTCACGCAGTGCAGACTTTTCCTTGTAAGTGACATAGTTAGACACTCTGGCACTCTGTCCAGGCCAACGTCGAAAAATTCTGTTCATCACAGTTTCCTGTTGCCAGTGCGGAAAGTCTAAGTCAATGTCCGGTAAGTCATCACGCCGGGGATTCATAAAACGTGATAGGGGTATGCGTTCCTTGACAGGATCTACATCTGATATGGCCATCAAGTAACAGATAAGACTGCTGCCTGCTGAACCTCTGGTAATGTGTGGAATGTCTCGTGTGAGATCTAGGATTTCTCTAACACGTAAAAAATGTTTGGCAAATCCTAACTGAGCAATTATTTCTAATTCTTGTTCTAATCTTTGATTGTATTCTGGTGTGTCTGGTATTTGCCTGGTAAATTTTTTGATAAGTTTTTCTACTTCTTGATATCGTCCATCCATAATATGTGCCTTGATTAAAAATTTGTGAGCCTGAACCAATATTTATAATTAGGACAAATACGGGCAAAATAAGTATTACTATGACTGTGCTTACGTTTAAATTTTCATCCACAGAATGCAATGGCTGGCCAAAACTTAGATTTTGTGTCGACGACGACGTGCTGGTAGAATATGATTTTGACAGTGATACTGCCAGTGTTGACATACCGTTGGATTTAATTGATGGCAATCATGTTTTAGAAATAGAACGTTATGGAAAAACCGACAATCAAACAAATCAACTAGTGACACTTGAAGACATCTACATACAAGATGTCAGACTACCAGACTGGTTTAAAAGTTCTGGTACATTTTATTTTCATGATCAAGCAATCCAGTCGGGTCTGATTTGGCATCCAAATGGAAAATTTATTTTGAATTTTTGCACGCCCATTATAAATTGGTTTGTGGATCAGCGCTTAGAACGATGGGGGCCAATTGAAAGTTTATTCAACCCTTCACAACACAACAAACAACGACTGTATCAAAGTCTTGCCGAGTTTGAACAAGAACTAAATGACGTTAAAGTATAAAAAAATTGCTCTAGTTGCCAGTGCTCAACTGGGACTGGCACGAGCACCAGCTGGTCTGGCCTTTCTTGCAGGTGTCTGTGAACACCTCGACATTGACTACAGCATCTGGGATCTAAATCTAGAACTTTATAAGCGGCAAGGACAGTCAGTCTGGGACAACTGCAACGAGTACACTTACAACGACCTAGATCTATTGCCAGAAGATCTCAAAAACCAAGCCACATCTTTGCTGAAAGAAATTGTGTTAGAAATAAAGCAGTCAGGTTCAGACTGCCTAGCAATGACAGTGTTTAGTTACGTACAGATGCAATGGACTGAGTGGTTTTTGAAACTGTGTTCGGAATATATTCCTGATGTAACAGTAATACTGGGCGGCCCAGGTGTGTCCAGCATTTATCAACTCAGACACACTGATTTGGTATTCGGGGCATGGGCACTGGAGCAAAAACTAACGGATTATTATGTGTTAGGTGAAGGTGATCAAGTATTTCCAGAATTTATCAAAGGTCAAACAGACATGCTGGGCCTAAACTGTGTTGGCAAGACACAGACTTGGCAACCTCAAATTGAAGACATGGATGCGCAGATACGTCCCAGTTATAAAAAAATCAATCTAGACTTTTATCAGAGCCCCAACAATAAAAAAATAATCACACTCAATGGCAGCAGAGGATGCGTCAGGCGCTGTACGTTTTGTGATGTTGGTGCACAATGGAAAAAGTTCAAGTATCGTAGTGGACAAAGTTTGGCACAGGAAATTAAAAAACATCACAACGACACAGGAGTTAGAGATTTTTGGTTCAGTGACAGTTTGATCAATGGCAGCATGAAACAGTTCAATGAACTATTGGAAACTCTTAAACAATATCAACTCACAGACTTGCATTTCAGTGGACAGTTTATTGTCAGACCTAGTCAAAGTCATCCTGAGCGTATGTACAAACTCATGGCAGAAACTGGATTCACTCACATTGCAGTTGGCATTGAAAGTGGTAGCGAACGTGTCAGAGATCATATGGGCAAAAAGTTCAGCAACCAAGACATTGATTATCATTTGGCGATGTGCGAACGCTACGGAATAACAAATTATTTTTTGACAATTGTTGGCTACCCCACAGAAACTGAACAAGATTTTGAAGACACGTTGAACATGTATCGCAGGTACCAACGCTATGTTATTAATCATACCATACTGGGCATCAATTTAAAATACACAATGACTATTTTGCCCAACACGCCCATATCAACCATGCAACAAGAATTAGATGTAGAATGGATACATGGCGAAGGCAATCAAATGGAATGGCGTTCGGGTTCAAACCCTGATCTCACTGTCAAAGAACGTTACAGTAGATGGATTCGATTGGTAAGACTGGCCTTAGACCTTGGCTACAATCTAAGTGAAGAAGTTTTAATTGACATAGCAACCAACAAACGCAAAGCCTTGAGTGTGAGAGAAAACGCCATAGTGGATCGTACCGCAAGGTACATACCAATACAAGCGCCAACTGAGTTACTGTCATAATATCATGCTTGAAGATTTTTACAACAAACATCGACACTGCCAGTACCAATTACCCAAACTTGCAGTAGCAGATTTTGACGAAATAACTTTACGTTCACAAATTCCTTATCTGAAGATACAAATTCCAGGGCCCTGGTCTGAAATTTTACAAGAAGCAAAAAATCTTGACAGCAAGTTTATTCCGCACAGGGACGATGGACAAACTCAGGGATGGAGCAGTATATGCTTGCATGGCCTGGGTTGGGATAAAACAGATACTCCTGCAGTTTATCCTGAATTCGAAAACACAGCAGATGAACACCTGCCCTGGGACTGGACAGAAATTGCCAAAGAGTGTCCAGTAGCCTATGATTATTTTAAAAATCAGTTTCCTTTCAGTTCTTATCTTAGACTGCGATTTATGAAACTGTCAGCTGGAGGATACATAGGTCCACACTGTGACGGAACTGGGTTTATGCTGGGTGCAGTTAATATCAGTTTGAACAATCCGCTGGGTTGTGAAATGATATTGGAAAATGTGGGCCCAGTACCTTTTGACAACGACGGATCAGTCATGCTGTTCAACAACAGTTACCAGCACATGGTTTGGAATCAAAGTTCAGAACACAGATATCATGTTATTGTGCATGGTACACACAAATGGGAATGGACAAAACTTGTGGAAACCAGTTATGACTTGGCTGTTTCTGAATACCAAAAGTAACCTGAACTTTCCAGACAATAATTTATGTCTGCGTCATTCAACCTTTGCACCAAATCTTTTTCTATTTGGTGTTTTACACTGCCATGTAAAAACACAAGCCATTGCATTTCAAAAGCATTACTGACCCAGATATAGTTATTTTTCAGTTGTGTTTTTTGCACAATGTCAACTAGACTAGCATAGTCATGCAACAAATTAGCATGATAAAATCTATGGTCTAGATTTTTGTATTGTTGCCAGAGTTCTGCAAACTGTGAACGCGACAGGCCTGCGTTGTCCAGCATTTTATCTATTTCCTCATCCCAAATACCCCAAATTTTGTATGTGTAGTTCTTGGAATAGTTCTGTTGTCGAAATTTTTCTACCACATCAAACATGTTTGAGAAATTGCCATCCCAGTGATCTATTAGAAAGCGTTGATAATTCAAAGCAGGTTCACTGATATCCACATAAGACACAACAGTGTGTTTGGAAAATCCAAGATTGTTTAACAAAAATAAAGATTTAAATCCTGATGCAACTCCCACTAAGTGATCTATCGGGCCATATGGATCCGCCAGTTGGTAAACACTTTCACTGTTTAAAATGTATATTGACTTTTCTAGAGTTTCTAGTTCGTCGGTCACTATGCGAGCAAACTCAGGTGTGTGCTGCCAAGTCAAATTTCCTGTTTGAAAAAACTCATTGAGTTGTTGATAGTTGCTGTTGGGATAAAGGTATGTTTTACTATTTCTTGTTTGTTGATCAAAATTATGTATGACATAATTGTTTTCTAACATTGTCTGCACTAACTGCATGCCAAATAATCTAGCATAAGAATAATAAGACTTTTTGTTGTCTAGGGCCTTAATCCATAATGGCGTATAGTCGTCATGAATGTTTTCTTCACTGCCTACTACTTGCTGTGTCTCAAATCTATATTCTCCAGATTGTTCTTCAAGTTGAGGATAATCCAAGTCTGCCCACACTTGCAGATTCAATAGTAAAAACTGTTCATCTATGTTGGGATAACTGTCTGGCCTGAACAAAATATGTGCCATCAAGGGCACGTTGCAGGTTTCACAATTGTTAATCAAATTGTCATAGATATTGTGATCTGATACATAGTGTCCCAAGGCATGCACAAAAGCCCATTTGTAATTTTGTTTGTGTAAATCTTCCAAAGTTTTGGACAGGTTTTTGGTTTTTATTTTTGTATACTCTGGAATATCATAGTTATAGAATGAATCAATGTCTTTTATTCTATTGCAAAATTCTTCGTTTTGTGAGATCAGATTGTCCCAAATTACAATTGCTTTATTCAATTATGTCTACCTTTGTTATGTCATTGATATCAAATTTGGAAAGCAATTCTTTGTTGGCAACAACATGCCCCAGCGGCACTCCCACAGTTAATGCATTGGCCTCAATTCCATATTTTTGCAGCCATGAAACTATGTGTTCGTTTTTCATGTGGCCACGATCAGCGAAACAAAATGATCCACTGTAATAGTGATTGGTAAACACATCCCAATGGTTGGGTTGGTCCATATCAAAGAATGCTCTATAATAATTTTTACCTTGAATTTCGCCCAAAGGCAACCAAACATCATAGTCTAGTGTGTTGTCACTGAAGTATTGATAATCATTTTCTTGTATTGGAGTATAAAATTGATCTTGCGGATTAAAGTTGGAATCAATTGGATTAGTGCTTATGTAAGTCAAACATTGTTCTGCAAACTTAGGAACAAGTTTCATGTTTGGTGTAAAAAAATAATTTTCTAATTCATGCACCCTGGTGTTTATGTTATGAATTTCTGTATTGAACCTCGAGTAAAGGTTTGAATTATTTGTAGCATCATAAGGTATAACAAGATCAGTATTGTCTTGCCATAATAAAACTCTCTCGCCGTGAGTGATTGTACGATGGCTGGTTGTAAAATATCTATGTAACTTGTTTAATAACTCTCTACTGGGCTGATCATTGTTTATTTCGATATCCTTGGCCTGCAATGGAAAGCAAAATCCATTTTCATTGAGCCACTCAACGGATTCTTTAAGGCTTTGTTCAAATTCACTTATAGTTGTTTGATCCCATTTTAAAACAACCAAAGGCATGTAGTCGTTGGAGCTTTCAAAGTTGTAAATGTTTTTTACCCATTTTAATTTTGCTAAAAATCTTTCTGTAAAACTGTTTTCTAACAATTTCCAAACAATAGGATCTTTGCTGTGTTTGGTTGTACAACTTATTTTTACTGCCATGAAATTATTTATAAATGAAAAAAGGCTCCGGAGAGCCTTTTTGGTTATTGGGTTACAAGGTTACCAACCCCGGCTTAGCCTCAAGCGGCTAGAGCAAATACCTCATCATTGGCATTTATAGTTTTTTGCTTCTTCGGCCGGGTAGTCCCAACCCTTGGGCTTTCGCATTGCCCTGCTGTCCACTCTGTTACTCATTGCCCTGTCGAAATCCAGTGACACCCCCATCATAAACACACAGTTTGGACTTTTATTATGAGCATTGTTATCTCATTCACCAGTAGACTATGTGCTTATGGTGGAGGTGGGCGGAGTCGAACCGCCGTCCAGAACACCTTTCTCATTGCTTCATACAGCAATAACTTGTATTATATATTTATTTTTGGGTATTGTCAAGTATCAACGTCTTCGTCTTTTCGAAACAAATTGGATAGTCCGAATTTTTTATTGTAGTCCCATAACCAATAAGCCGAAACTATGACTGCAATCAACATTAACGTGTTAAACATCTTCAATTCCAAAAAAGTCACGTACTTTGAACAGCGCAGAGTCAAAACTTTCTGCCACGATTTTTACAAAGGCCTGATCACTGACTATGGTCATGTCATAGGGCACAGTGCCTGTGAATCTAAAGTCTTGTGGTACAGTTACCTGCACTTCATACTGTTCCAAACGTTTGATTCTGTCCATTATTTGATTGATAGTTTCTGCCATTTTGTTTACCTCAACATCCAACGTATGACGGCAATACAGAGACTGAGCCCAAAGCCTAGTCCCAGGCCTACAGCCAAACCAACTATGAAATATTGTTGTGCAACTGTCAAAGCCACCATATCTGTCTTATCCGCACACTTGCAGGGATATGGTATTTATAGCCATAAAAAACGGCGCCACGTAAGACGCCGTTTTGTACGCAGTTATTACTTAGGCCGTTTCGGCAACTGCTTGAGCCTGCGAGGAACGCACCTTGGCGCCCGAGACCTTAACGGTATTGGTACCGTTGTACTTAGTATCAGCCGCATCGATTGCAGCCTGATATGAGGGAGTCTGATACAGCTCCGTGGTCTTCAGAAACGACACAGCCTCTGGCTTGGTCATTTCCTTAGGCAACTCCAACAGGTTAATGTCAGAGTCGGTCTTGGCCAACACTTTGACGCGAGTCATATCGTTGGCAAAACGCACTTTCATTTCGCCCTTAGAAGAGATCGAAACACCAGCAACAGCAAAAAGTTTAGTAGACATAGAAAACACTCCAAGTTAGTTGAAAATCATGTTAGCTTCACTTGCTAACATATTCAAATTATAGTTGAAAACGGATTTTGTGTCAACCATATTTTGAATCAGTTTTGCCAAAATTATTTGGCCAATTCTTTTGTTTGGGTTGTAATTTCATTTACACCCTTGTCCAAGATACGGCTGATGCCACTGAATCCCACATTGGCTACCACAATACCCAAGACAAATCCTGCCACAAATTTAAACACCATATTCTCCTGCGATTTGACGTGCCTGTTGAATTTGCTCTTGCAAGACAGCAACATCGATTCGGCACTGATGGATTAAGTCAAGTGCTTGAAACATATAGTACACTGACCAAGCCAAGAAAAACACTACAAAAAACAAAAAAACGGTTGTTGGTATCATTGCCACTCCTTTTTAACTTTCTATACTAGTATTATAGCAAAATCCAGAATTTTGGTCTACCTTTTTTTGTGTTGTATTTTTGCAACAAAATGGTAGTACTAAAGTATTACTTTTGTAAATGGGCAAAATAGGCATAATGTTGTTCCAAAGTCCAAGTTTCTGGGTCAATTTTTACACCATCGTAGGTTTCAAACTCGGCGGCAAAAACCTGTGTGTATCTTTTGAACGGGTACCAAAGATCTGGCGTATGACTGGCCCAGCCTGCTTCTTTGAGCATGTGATGTTTGCTACGACTCAGAGTCACTGTGGGACAGTTCAAGGCCTGATCCACAGTGACAACTTCAGCAATCATCATGTCACGGATTCTGGCGGCCGGAATCAAGTGTTCAAAATCCACTTCAGAGTCGGCACCCTTTTCACGATAATGACTGCCTATGTTTTCTTTGATACTGTAGCCATGATATCTACGCAGTAGATTGTCCATGTCATCACGTATCAGTCGCAGGGTTTGTTGGTCATCGGTGCTGTTTTTATAGATTGCCAAAATTTCACCGAGACGTTGACTGCAATATCTGTGTGTAGCACGATAACTTTCACTGTTTCTCTGCGTACGACTGTATACTGGTGCCACAAAGGATTCAATCAATTGCTTGTTCACGAATCCTGCTCCTCAAAAAGATTGTAAAACATGGGATTGACCAACTGATATCGTTGTGTATTGTCTTTGAATAGTTTGGTCTTCTTGTTGTGACAGTTGGCGCACAAGATAATTAGGTTATCCTGATTGTTGTTGTGTTTGTTGCCATCCCAATGATCTATTGTGAGACTGTCTGTGTCGGGATCACCGCATTGCCAATCGAGTCCAAGTGTGCCGTTGCGATTTTCACAGCCGCCCCGGCTTTTCATGAAAATATCTCGTGCGGCCTTGTTCACTGTTCTATGGTTATCACAAAAGGTTTTCCATTTGACGCCCACAGTTCCATCCTGTTTGATCCATTTTTTATGATAACTCACAGGATCGTTACAGTCGGGCAGGGCGCATTTTGGTGCCCAATTTTTTAAATAGTGTTTTTTCATTGGAACAGTCCTTCGGCAATTACACCATCAAGCACACCCATTTTACTGCCTTCGCCGTGTGTGGGCAGTTTGATAGTGCCGCCGGCGCGAATGTAAACTTCACGTAAAAAATTGCTCATGGCAGTGGGAGCAGTCCAGGTGGCACCATCGCCCTTGTAAAAGGCCCATTGTGTGCGACCTTTTTTATGAATCACACTGCTACTGGACCATACTGCACTCACAGTTTCCAGCACATCATTCATCCAGTCCTTGGGCAGTTTAAGGCCTGCGGCGCCGGCAATGCGATAAAGTTCATAAAGACCAATAAACACACCTTGATCAATTTCTTCATTGTCGGGAAAATTGGATTTTATGGCATTTAGTATGTCGTACAACACTCGACCTTTGACATCTAGGTCAATGGCTTTTTGAGCATATTTAAAATGACTGAAGAAATAGTCATTGTCGCCACGCAAGGTCTCGCTCTTGCGAGTGTTCTTGTCTTCGAGATCAATATCAAGGCTGTCAAATTGCTCTTGCATGTTCCAGGCTTTGACATTTTTAATATCGCGACTGCCGTTGCGATAACGAACTAAAGCATTGCGATGCAAATCGCCAGGACCCAAACGTTTGACACCTGTGTCGTTGAGCATTTCAAACGCATAGGAAGCAAAATTGGGATCATCTGTTTCGACAACTGCACAAGGTACTTCTGTATAGCCCAGTATCACTGCACTGAGGGTACGATGTTGACCATCGTATGTATCCACCCGATCGCTGTCATTTAGGGTACAAGCGCTCACAGGACTACATATACGTGGGTCCCATTTTTTCATTATGTTCATGATGTGTTTGTGTAGCACATCACGTTGAACCTCGTAGTCAATCCAAAGTTCATCTACCGGCATGGTCGTGCTCTCTGGAAATGAGTACGGGCTGGCAAGAGCATTGCGGCTCCAGGCCTTGAGTTCAGATTGTTTTACGCCGTATTCGGCGATCAATTGGTTTTTGACGTCTGCGGCAACGTCGGTAAGTTTTCGGACCAGTCGCTTGGCCATAGTAAGTCTCCTCAAAGTTACACCAGTACAATACTGGATCGGATCAAATGCTGACTATCAGCATTTACAATTATTATATGATATTTACGAAATTAGGTCAACCTAATGTAGGCAAAAAGGTATTGTATGCTTTAGTATTAAGTTCAAAACCCACAAAACGTCTCTCCAATTTTAGGGCAGTTCTAGCTGTTGTAAATCCGCCACAGAATGGATCCATAATTAAATCATTTTTATTACTACTATATTCGATATATTTTTCAATAAATGTTTCGGGCAATTGATTTTTATTTTTAATTTCCCCGGGTTTGTATTCACGATGCAATTTCTGTACACTCAATCTATCATTGTAACTGTCTTTGGTATTTGTAAATCGACAGTCCGT
>Ga0222719_10002496_pt1 | contig 16752 bp, 16 predicted proteins | sample C33_34DmetaG_FD_165039 | JGI IMG/M metagenome (GOLD analysis project Ga0222719, IMG submission 165039) | Estuarine water microbial communities from San Francisco Bay, California, United States - C33_34D | ecosystem: Environmental > Aquatic > Marine > Unclassified | place: USA: California... | reverse complement strand
TTTTTTGATATGATGGTCTTTGGCATAGAAAAGTAATTTAGATTTAAAAGATAAATCATAAATTACAATTATAAATAGTATATGTAAAGATTGGATTTGGTATTACTCTGCGAATAATTGCTTGCTACCAGTAGAATTTGAAAGAAAAAACCAAGATCTAGCAAAATCTATAAAATTTGCTCAAATTTAGTGTCCGAAAAATTGTGGACATTCCATTTAGAAATGCTTCAAAAATTGGACCATGCCAACTAGAGATTGGAAAAATGCTCTTAATCAATTTGCTATACTGTAAAAACCACTACTTGATCTGACAGACAGTGCTTTATAAAATAATATTTTATTAATTTAATTTAGCACTTAATTATGAATAACATAGAAAGAAAAATAATCAAACCAAAACTTGGTTTATTAGAATTAGCCAAACAGCTTGGTAATGTATCAGAAGCCTGTAAAACCTTTGGATATTCCAGAGATACCTTTTATCGTTACCAAGACCTTTATGAGAAAGGCGGAGAGGAAGCTTTAAAAGAAATCAGTAGAAAAGGTCGATCTCAAACTAAAAATAGAGTTCCTGAAAATGTTGAGAAAGCAGCAATTGAAATAGCTATTAAATTTCCTGCCTATGGTCAACTTAGGGCTTCCAATGAGCTTAGAAAAGAAGGAATTTTACTATCTTCTGGTGGAGTAAGATCTGTATGGCTTAGAAACGATTTAGAAACCATAAAGAAACGCCTGAAAGCTCTTTCTGCTAAAATAGCGCAAGATGGTATTATTTTAACCGAAGAACAAGTAACGGCTCTTGAAAAAGCTAAAAACCTAAAAGAAGCTAATGGGGAAATAGAAACCGAGCATCCTGGCTATCTTGGATCTCAAGATACTTACTATGTTGGATATATTAAAGGAGTTGGCAAAATCTATCAACAAACCTTTGTTGACACTTATTCTAGAGTTGCAATTGTTAAACTTTACGATCAAAAAACTGCATTAACTGCCGCTGATGCCATGAATGATAGAATATTGCCTTTTTTCGAAAGTCATGATATTCCACTTCTTCGAGTATTAACAGATAGAGGAACTGAATATTGTGGCAAAGTAGAACATCATCCATACGAGCTTTATCTTGGAACTGAAAATGTTGATCATACTAAAACTAAAGCTAACTCTCCTCAAACAAATGGTATTTGTGAAAGATTTCACAGAACTATGAAAGATGAATGTTACAATATTCTTTTTAGAAAGAAAATCTACAGCACAATAACAGAGCTACAAAATGATGTAGATGATTGGCTTAAAACCTACAATGAAACACGACCACATTCTGGAAAATATTGCTATGGTAAAACGCCATATCAAACTTTTCTGGATAGTAAAAAAATTGCCAAAGAGAAAAATTTATCAAATCTTTTTGACAATAAAGACAGTAATTTGGATAATGAAGTTTTAGGTGAAATTAATTAGAAAAATTACTTCTTGAAATTACACTGTCTGTCAGATCAAGTAGTGGTTTTTACAGCTATACTTTTTAGCGATAGAATTGCTTAAATTATAGAACTTTTTAAGTTATAGAATTTCTTAAGTTTTTGGTAAAAAAATTTAGTACTAGAATTTCTTAAAAATTGAAACTAAAAAAACGGCTCTTAAAAATAAAAAAAATCTAAAAATTTTACATAAAATTTTAGTTTTTTAAAATTGATTTACACAGTTAAGTTGAAAGTCTCTATTATATGGATTTATATCCTATAATCTCAATATCATAACCATCAAGTCCGACAACTGATTTTGGAGAATTAGTTAACAATCTCATCTTTTTAATTCCTAAATCATTAAGAATTTGTGCACCGATTCCATAATTTCTTAAAGGTTTGTTACTTTTTAGATTAAGTGCTGTATCTTTAAATAGTAGGTTTTCAACTAAATTATTTGGCTGTCTGATGATAACAATTACCCCATGTTTAGATTTAGATATTTCTGAAAGGCTTTTTTGTAAATTGTTAGACCTTGGATCGTTTTTATTGAGCAAACAGTCGCTAAAAAGATTGAAGTGATGCATTCTAACTAAAACCTCTTCATTTTTGTAGTTTTTTTGATCTCCTTTACAAAGTGCAATATGTTCTATGTCATCGATTGTACTACGATATATTTTTAAGTCAAATTCACCAAATTCACTATAAAATTTATCTTGTTTTACAAGGCTAATTAGTTTTTCATGCTGGCGACGATATTCAATTAAATCGGCAATTGTGGCAATTTTTAGATTATGGGTATTGGCAAATTCAACTAAATTTTGCATTCTAGCCATAGTTCCATCGTCATTCATAATTTCACAAATTACACCAGATGGATTAAGGTCTGCAAGTTTTGCAATATCAACTGCTGCTTCAGTGTGACCAGCTCTAACTAACACGCCTCCCGCTGCTGATTGCAATGGAAAAATATGCCCTGGACTAACCAAGTCACTTTTACTTTTACTTGGATTGATAGCATCAGAAATTGTTTTAGCGCGATCAAATGCAGAAATCCCAGTCGATATTCCTTCTCTAGCTTCGATTGATATTGTAAATGCAGTTTTATTTCTCGATTCATTTTTGAGAGACATTAAAGGTAGATCAAGCTCTTTAACTCTTTTTTCATCAAGTGCTAAACAAATAAGGCCGCGTCCATATTTGGCCATAAAATTAATCTTTTGATCATCACACATCTGGGCAGGTATAACTAAATCACCTTCATTTTCACGATCTTCATCATCGACTAAAATAAATATTCTGCCTTGCCTCGCTTCTTCAATAATTTCTGGAATTGATGATAGCTTAAAATCAGATTTTTTTGGCATTATTTTGTAATTAATTTTTCAAGATAACGAGCAATCATATCAATTTCAATATTAACTGGATCGCTTATTTTTAATTTATGAAAATTTGTTTTACTAAAGGTGTGTGGAATTATATTAACATCAAAGATATCGTGATTAACATGGTTAATTGTTAAGGAAGTGCCATTAATAGTGATAGATCCTTTTTGGCTAATAAATTTTTTTATTTGGCTTGGAGTTTTTATAAAAAAAATCCAAGATTCATTACTTGGCTTTATATCAATAATATTTGATATGCAGTCAACATGTCCTTGAACTAGGTGGCCACCTAATTCATCACCAATTCTTAAAGAAAATTCTAAATTAATTAGATCGCCTTTCTTCCAATTTTTTATTGTAGTTTTTTGTTGAGTCTCTTGAGATGCTTGAAAGAGCAGGGCATGTTCTAAAGCAGCTGTTTTTTTTTCAATTAGCGTTAGACATATTCCATTGCAGGCTACGGAGCAGCCAATTTCAAATTTTCTGTCTTTGGGTGAATTAGCTAGAGCAATTTCTAGTAAAAGATCCTTATTATCAATATAATTAATTGATTTTATATAGCCAATATCGGTTACAATACCAGTAAACATCTATTTAAAATGATTTTGAATACATGATTTCTTAATATCCTTCTTGATTTTACTGATAGCGTTTTCCTCAATCTGACGAATTCTTTCACGAGATACTTTATAAATTTGACTCAATTCTTCAAGTGTCATGGAATCATCAATCATTTGTCTTTTATAAATTATATCTCTCTCACGTTCATTGAGTTTATTAAAGGCGTTATAAAAAAGCTTTTCTTGTCTTGATTTTTCTTGGTTAACGATAGCAATTTCTTCTTGTGAAGGTTCTTGTGATGCTAGAGTATCGCCGACTTCTTTTTCGCTATCTTGATTAATAGAGACCAAATTATTAAGTGAAGTATCTGATTGCCCAAGTCTAGAATCCATTTGCAAAACTTCTTGGGCTGGAATATTCAAAATTTTTGAAATTTCACTAATTTGATTATTATCTAGTTGCGAATCACCAACTTCTAAAATTTTTTTCTTAATTTTGTGAAGATTAAAAAATAATTTCTTTTGGGCTATTGTAGTTCCAATCTTAACAAGCGACCATGAGCGTAAAATATATTCTTGGATAAAAGCCTTTATCCACCACATAGCATAAGTTGATAATCTAAAGCCTTTTGTTGGATCAAATTTTTTTACTGCTTGAATTAAGCCAAGATTACCTTCTGAGACTAAGTCAACTAACGGAATACCATAATTTTTAAATTTTTGAGCCATTTTTACAACAAGTCTTAGATGGCTTTGAATTAGTTTTTTTGCAGCTTCTTTATCATTATGATGAAATAATCTAATACCATATTCATATTCTTCTTCAGCGCTTAAAATAGGAAATTTTTGAATTTCTCTGATATAATTTGAAAAGCCAGATGATGGGACTAAAAGACCGGCGGCAAAATTTTGTGATAAAGGTATAACAGATTTATTAGACATGTAAACCTCCTTTTATTAAAAATTTATTAAAAAAATCATTAGGATTAATATAATGGTAATTAACTTAAAATTCAAGTCTACAAATTTCCAACTCTAATGTCATATTTGTTTGATAGATAATTTAAAATATCTTTTCTAAGATATTTTGGTAATGGTTCTTTAAATATAATTATTTCCGAAACCAATCCACTAAAACCACTGGCACCATTTTTGTCAGTACCAATTGTCAATCCTGTAATATTATTTAAACCAATATTAAGATCAGAACCGCCAACTATTTCGGTGGCGTCATTACTAAAAGCTCGTGAGAAAGAACCGTTAAAATATGCAACCAGAATAACATTTTCATTAAATGCAAAACTTGCTGGGTTAGTTGCAGTTGAGGTTGTTACTGAAGTTCCTGCATTAAAATTTACTTCATCATTACCAACTCCTAAAGAAAAATCATTGCCTGCTGAATTTGAATCAAGCAAATTTTGAATTGATGTTGAATTGCTTAGTTTACGAAATACAATAAAAATTGTGGCCTGATCAAAACTGCCTGCTGGATCTATTTGGCCAAGAGTGAAATTTGCTCCAACTGAACCGTCAAATTTTACTGAAGGAAGTTTATTAATGCCGCTTTCTTCAAAAACAACATTTGCGCTTGCTGTTCTTGATAGAGCATTTTTATTAGGACTGCTTGCTAATGAAGATGGAGTGATGTCATTCCATATTGAAAGCCAATCTTGATCTTGGGTTTCATCAGCTTTAAAAGATTGAATATAGCTGGTTTCATACCATGCAACTAAACTATTAATCTCGGTAATTTTAGAAGCATTGGTTAAGAAGCGTGCATTAGCAAGTCTTGATGTTTTGATGGTTACTACAGCTTTACCAACAATTGACAACAATATTGCAATTATTGTGATAACAGCTGCCAGCTCTATTAAGGTAAAAGCTTTAGCTCTTCTTTGATTATTATTCATATATTTGTTTTATCTAATAATCCTTAAGATTTTCTACCCAAATGCCATATTTTTTGGAAAGATAACTCATAATATCTATTCTTTCTGTTTTTTTAAGTGGCCTATTAAAAATTATTATTTCTGAGATGTAGCCATTAAAATTGCTGGTTGTGTCTAACTGACTAACGGCTCCTATTGATAAGCCGTTTAAAGAGTTTGTTCCGCAATTTATATAGCCACCTCCACCTGCAATATTAGATGCGTCATTTAGATAAAATTTCGATGATGTTGAATTAAAATAGGCTGCTAAAATATATGGTGTATTTGTTGATATGTTTACTGTATTGCTGTCAGAAGCTACTCCTGCATTCATTCTAAGTAGGTTAATACTTCTAATGTTAATTAGATGCCGAGGAGAATCATTGTAAGAGTTTATGGGAACGTTACTAGTCTCAATAATACTTGGCTGTAACACAAGAAAGATAGTATTGCCATATAAAGATCCCTGAAAAAAAGAAGGTAAATCAAGTGTTATGTCTGATACAACGCCGTTATCAGTAAATTCTAATGTTGGTAAGTCATTTATGCCTTTTGCCTTATATTTAACGGCTTCATTTGCATTTTTGCTAAGAGTGTTTTTTTTCTCATTAAACGAGTACGGATTTATGTCGTACCATTTTGTTATTTGAGCTCCATCATATTTTTCATTTTTATTAAAAGATTCTGGTAATGAGGTTTCATACCAAGAGACAAGGCCACTAATATTTTTTACAGGAGAGTTAATGGTTTGAGATTTAGCGTTAACTAATCTGGATGTAGAGACTACATGACGGCCTGATAATATAATAGCTAGCAATATTCCTAAAATTGTAACAACAACCGCTAATTCAAGTAGGCTAAAAGCTGTATTTTTCTTATTTATGGCCTTCAAATTATTCTTAAATTAGTATTACAATATCAGTTATTTAGTTCGGACCAAGTAATAACCGGATTTTTCGCCGCTTTAACCTCATCAAGTCTTTTTCTTGGGGTAGATAATGGAAAATTATGAAATCTATCACCATTGCCGGATTTAATTTCTTTAGCTATGTAAATCATGATATTAATAAACTTATCAATATCCTTCTTGGTTTCAGTTTCGGTTGGTTCAATTAACATGGCATTTTGAACAACTAGTGGGAAGAAAACTGTCATTGGATGAATACCATACTCAATCAAGCTTTTGGCAATATCAAGGGTGGTAACACCTTTTTCTTTTTGATTTTTATCGTTTAAAAGACATTCATGCATACAAAAACCTTTAAATGGCACATGATAATAATCTTTTAATTTATACAAAATATAGTTAGCGCTTAACACTGCATCTTGAGCAACTTGTTGTAGGCCATCTGCTCCATGCGACAATATGTAAGAAAGGGCGCGAACATGCATGCCAAATTGGCCATTAAAGCCTTTTACTTTTCCACAGCTGTTTTTTGGAGTGTAAAACTCATAAATATCGCCATTTTTTCTAACATGAGGTGAGGGCAAAAATTCTTCTAATTCTGGTCTAACTGCAATTGGTCCAGATCCTGGGCCACCACCGCCATGTGGGGTAGAAAAGGTTTTGTGCAAGTTGAAATGCATGACATCAACACCTAAGTCAGCGGGACGAACCTTGCCAACAATTGCATTATAATTAGCCCCATCACAATAAAAATAGGCACCAACTTGATGAATTAAATCAGCAATTTTTTTTATATCTTTTTCAAAGCGACCACAGGTATTTGGATTTGTGATCATTGTTCCGGCAATTTTTGTGCCATATTCTGTGATTAGATTTTTGAAAGCATCAAAATCAATTAAACCTTCTTGATTGGTTGGTATAACTTTGATTTCAAAACCACAAATTGCTGCTGTAGCTGGATTTGTACCGTGTGCTGAATCGGGAATTAGTACAATTTTACGAGAATCAGCTTCACCTTTAACTTCGTGAGCTTTTTTTATAACCATCATGCCAGCTAATTCGCCTTGAGCGCCAGCTGCTGGAGATAAAGAAACTGAAGTCAAGCCAGTCAATGTACCAAGCCAAATTTGTAGCTGGTACATTAATTCTAAGGCGCCTTGTGTTGTGGATTGATCTTGAAGTGGATGAATATCAGCAAAACCAGCAATCCTAGCCATTTTCTCATTAAGTCTTGGGTTATGCTTCATAGTGCAAGATCCAAGGGGGTAAAATCCGGCATCAATCGAGTAATTTTGGTTAGAAAGTCGAACAAAATGACGAATTACTTGCGGCTCGTTGACTTCCGCTAAGCCGATTTCCGATCTTGGATTTTGACCAATTTTAAGTTGAAAGCTTTCAACTTCGGGTAAATCAACTCCACAAGCACCTTTATGTGATTGTTTAATTAATAAATCAGTTTCTTGATTCAAGCCAATTTGTTTAGGGGTAAAATCCATATTATTTTCAAATTCTTCTTTTAATTGAGATTTCATACTTATTTTAATTTAGAATTCTATTTAATGATTTGCATAGCTGATTCATATCATCCTTACTAGTCAACTCACTAACAGCGAATATCATTTTGTTACCTTGTGCAAGACCGCCTGTAATATTGTCTTTTTGTAATTCTTGACTAACTAATTTAGCATCCCGATCTAATTCAACTGTAAACTCATTAAAGAAATTTTGATTTACAATTTTGATTCCAGAAACTTTCTTCAATTTATCATTAAGATCACAAGCTTTCTTATGGTTTATAAGAGCAAGTTTCTTTAAACCATTTTCACCAAGAAGAGAAGCGTGAATTGTAAAGGCAGTTGCGCACAAGCCTTGATTTGAACAAATATTAGAAGTGGCTTTGTCTCTTCTAATATGTTGCTCACGAGCATTAAGAGTTAAAACATATCCCATTTTATTATCATTATCGACTGTAGCGCCACAAATTCTGCCAGGCATTTGACGAATAAATTCTTTTTTACAAGCAAAAAAACCAAGTAAAGGTCCACCAAAATTAAGACCAACTCCTAAAGAAGAAGCTTCACCAACAACTATATCAGCCATCTTTGGTGCTTGTAATAAGCCAAGGGCAACAATCTCATTAACAACTACTATCATTAGACAGCCTAATTCATCACATTTTTTTCTAACATCGTCAAGATTTGGAATTTCTCCATAGAAATTTGGATACTGCACTATAATAGCTGCACAATCTTGATTTGCTTCATCAGCAAAATTAGCATCAGCTAGATTCAAAAAAGTATTAGTAACTTCTCTATAATCAGGGTGTAAATTACTATGAATGGCAATTTTTTTCTTATTTTTTTTGATCCTCATTGCCATTAAGCAAGCTTCTGCTAAAGAAGTTGCGCCATCATACATTGAAGCGTTTGAAACTTCCATGCCTGTCAAAAGAGTAATTATACTCTGAAATTGAAAAATTGTTGCCAAAGTCCCTTGCGAAATCTCTGGTTGATAAGGAGTGTATGAAGTTAAAAACTCAGAACGCTGGATTAAATGATCAACTGTAGCAGGAATATGATGTTTATAGCATCCTGCTCCTAGAAAAAATGGCCTTGAGCTTGCAGAAATATTTTTACTAGCAAGGTTTTGCATATGCCTTTCAACCTCAATTTCACCTTTATGGAAGTCTAAATTGGCAATTGGCTTTTTAAGAAGTGAATCTTGATCGACATCTTGATAAAATTGGTTAACATCTAAAACGCCAATTTCTTTAAGCATAGCGTCACGATCGCTTTTAGTAAGTGCTAAATATCTCATCTAACTAGATTATTAATTAATTAAAAAAACCTCTGTAGTTTATTAAATTTTGGTAATTTTACTTACAAAAATTTTTTAATTTTTATAGTAAGTTACAAATTACTCGAAAGCTAAAGCTTTCTTAATTCATTTGTGTCGAGTTATTTTAATTTTTTAAATTCGCTCATATCTTGACCTAATCTGAAATTTAAAAAATAAAAATGCCTAATAATTCTTCAAAATTTGATAATTTACAGAGGTTTTTTAAAGTTTGATATAAAAAATATAAAGTTTTACTAAAAATGCAATTGGTTTTGATTAACTTTCGATCAATTTAAAATTTTTTTTATGAAGTTTCCATTTTGGCCAGAAATGTCTGGCTATCGTAATATTGAATTTGGTTTAAAAAGAGTCTATGATTTGCTTGAAAGAATAGGCAATCCTCACTTAAATTTGCCGCCAGTGATTCATGCTGCAGGCACTAATGGCAAGGGTTCAACCTTAGCATTTTTACAAGCAATTTTAGAAGAAAATAACTATTTAGTTCACAAATATATATCGCCTCATCTAGTTAATTTTAATGAAAGAATTGTCATCGCTGGCAAAGAAATCGAAGATGATTTTTTAAACGAGTGTCTACTAATTTGTAAAAAAGCGAGTGAAAAGAGTCCAAAAATTGCTGTTACTTATTTTGAAGGAATTACGGTTGCGGCCTTTTTAGCTTTTTCTTTAAAAAAAGCAGACATTTTATTGCTTGAAACTGGCATGGGTGGTGAATTAGATGCGACCAATGTTTTGTCGCAAGTTTTATGCTCAATTATCACACCAATTTCGTTTGATCATCAAGGTTTTTTAGGAAATTCAATTGAACAAATTGCCAGTGCTAAGGCCGGAATTATCAAAAAGAACTGTTCAGTAGTTTCTATTCAAAATGATGAAAAAGCTTTAGAGGTGATCACTAAAACTGCTAAAAATTTAAATTCACCTTTAAAAATCATTAAAAATAATAAAGATAATTTTCAAAATTGTGATTTCTTAATAAAAAATGAAGAAAATAGCCAATTTTGGCACTTAATTGATAAAAATAGTCAAGAAAGATACGTTTTTCTAAAACCAAATTTAATTGGCGATCATCAATTACAAAATGCATCTTTGGCAATTGTTGCCTTACTGAGTCAAAAATACTTTAAAATCAATCAAAGTTTAATTTCTAAAGCGCTATCCAAAGCTCAATGGCCAGCTCGTTTGCAAAAAATTTATTCAGGTAAATTTTATCAAAAATTACCAAAAAATTGTGAAATTTATCTGGATGGAAGTCATAATATTGCTGGCGCTGAAACAATTGATGACTTCTTGTCAAAGCAAAAAGGTAAAAAAATTATAGTAATTATGGCAATGTTAAATGATAAGGATTGCAGTCAATTTATCAAAGTAATTGCTTCAAAAATTGATTTTTTTATCTCTTGCGAAATTTTTGATGAAGAAAAATCCTTAAAATCACAAGAAATTGCAAAAATTGCTAAAGAGCGGGGTGTTTTGAATGTTAAAATTTCACAAAATCTCGAGCAGGTTTTTAAAATTATTACTGAACAAGAAATTAATGAAGATTATTTGGTTTTAGTTTGTGGTTCATTATATTTTGCTGGTGAGTTTTTGTTGAAAAATTATAACAATTCTATAAATTAAATTCTTATTTAGGAAGTATTTTTTTTTAGATTTAGTTATAAAGTGAATTAATATCCGTGATATTTCAAGCTTTAGAACTAAAAAATAAAAACAATAAATATGAAGCAATTAGATACTTAATTTATGGAAATGGTATTACATCCTAACGCTAGCTGATGCTTGACAAGCTATTCCTTCGCCACGACCTAAAAAGCCAAGCATTTCAGTGGTAGTTGCCTTAATGTTTATTCTACTTGGTGATATTTTTAATATTTTAGCAATTGCTTGCTGCATTTTTGTCTTATATGGCGAAATCTTAGGTGCTTGGCAGATTATTGTAACGTCTATATTAACAATCTGTGCCGATTTTTCTTGAATTAATTCATTTGCAATTTGTAGTAAATCGCAAGAATTAACATTTTTCCAACGAGAATCGCTATCATTAAAATGTTGACCAATATCTCCTTGACCAATTGATCCAAACAACGCATCAATTATGGCATGTAATACAACATCGCCGTCTGAGTGAGCAATTATTTCATGATCAAACTCTATATCAATTCCTCCTAAGCGAATTTTATTGTCCTTTTTATCAATTTTTTTTATTTGATGAACATCAAAGCCAGTACCACAGCGATATTCAAAATCTTTGATATTTTGAGAAAGTGATTTAGCTAAATCTTGAGCCCTTTCGTAATCCTCTAAAGTAGTAATTTTAAAATTATTTTGTGATCCAGGGATTATGGCAACTGGGATTCCTGCATATTCATTAATGGCAGCATCATCTGTAAAAGTTAGATTTTTAAAAGCCTTATGCGAGTCAAAAATATCATCAAAAACAAACCCTTGTGGGGTTTGGGAGCGCCATAGATCTTGCCTTTCAAGAGTCCACTCAATTTTGCCATCATCAATTTTCTTAATAGTATCCTCGACAGCAACTGCTGGAATAACAGCGGGGTGAGTTTGAAGTTTTTCAATAATACCATCAATTATTTTTTTAGAAACAAAAGGCCTAACCGCATCATGAATTAAAACTAAATCAGGTTTATTTTCTTCACTCAGAGCTACAAGTCCATTTAAAATGGATTTTTGTCTAGTTTCTCCTCCTAAAACTGGATTTAAGATATCTATACCTTCAACTGCTTTATAGTATAGCTCTTTATCATCTTGGTGAATAATGCATAAAATATCATCGATTTGTGGATTATTTAAAAAAGCCAGAATTGTGTAACGTAAAATTGGTATATTGTTGATCTTAAGATATTGTTTTGGTACTCCTTCATTACTTTCAAGTCTTAAACCTCGTCCGCAGGCTGTAATAATTGCGGTAATTTTAGACTTTTTGCCTAATTTATTTGTTGTAGTCATGAAAATCCTCCAAATTAATTTCTATTCCAATCTTATCAAAAAAATTATTGTGGCAACTAATTATTACTAAACCATTTTCTTTAATCCTAGTTTGAATTAAGTGGTATAATTTATTTTTACCTTCTTGATCTAAATTTACAGTAGGCTCGTCTAATAGCCAGATTGTAGTTGGACAAGCTAGTAACTTAGCTAGCATAACTCTTTTTTGCCAGCCAGCAGAAAGAGTTTTGACTTTTTGGTGTTTTATTTTTTCAAGTTCAAAAAAATTTAGTGCTGATGGTAAAGCAAGTTCGCTATCATGAAGCTTTGCAAAAAATTTAAGATTTTGTTCAACACTTAATTGCTGGTTAAGAAAATTTTTATGACCAATAAATTGCAGATCTCCGTTAAAATCATCGCGAAAATTATCTATATTATTGCCGCCCCATAAAATATTACCACTAGTTTTTGACATTATGCCAGCTAGAATTTTAAGAAAGCTTGTTTTACCAGAACCATTTTTGCCCTTTATTATTAAGGCAGAAGAAATACTTACCGAAAAGCTAATATTGCAAAAAACGGTTTTTTTATTTTTGACTAGTGTCAAATTTTCTGCGGTAAGCATTAAAAATTTATAAATTTAAAAAAAAGATTGTGTTTATTTGAAAATTTTACTACAATCTCCTTATAACCTTTTTTAAAAGTAGTAAAAGGTTGTTTTTGTTTTTTTCGAATTTCTAAGTTTATAAATTAAGATAAATTTAAAAGTCATAATATATTCTTAAAAATTAAGAAATATTTTTGAAAACATTTTTTATTTGATGACAAAGTTAAATTTTTTTGAATATAAGACTAGCGAAAATCCACAAAATCTAGTGATTTTTTTACATGGCTATGGCGCTAATGGTGAAAATTTAATTAGTTTAGCGCAAGAATTTAAGCTTGCCTTAACTAATGCCCATTTTGTTTCTCCAAATGCTGTTGAAGATTGGGAAGGGGGCTTTCCAAACTGTTATCAGTGGTTTTCGCTATATAGTAAAAATATTGAAAGAAAGCCATTTGAGCAAATGGCGCAAAATATTCAAGATTCTAATAAAATTCTATCAAATTTTATAGATCAGCAACTAGCTAGATTTAATTTAACGATTAAAGACTTGATATTAGTTGGTTTTTCGCAAGGGGCAATGATGGCAATTTACAACTCTCTTTCAAGAAAAGAAGAAGTAAAATCTGTAATTGCATATTCTGGAAGAGTCATTTTACCTGAGTTAACTGGAGATAAAATTTTGTCGAAACCTAAAATTTGTTTAATACATGGAGAGGATGACTCTGTAGTGCCATTTGATCATTTTATTGAGGGTCAAAAAATTTTAGAAAAAAATGGCATAAATCACGAAGCATTTTCCATAAAAGGTTTGGATCATTCAATTGATATTGCTGGCATTAGGCATGCTATGAATTTTTTGAGGAGGCTATAAAATGAGTGAGAGTTCAAAAGTTACATTGATAAAAAGAATTGAGGAAATTAATCAAAAACTCAATTTCTTATCTGATAATCAGGTTAACGAAAAACAATCTTTGGTAGCTGAGCTTGAGCAAGTCCAAAATGAATTAAAAAGAATCGAAGAGTAGGAAAGATTGGCTAAGTCAATATCATCTTCTTCTCAAATTTTAATTAATGAAGGTTTGCAGCCTAATATTAATCATGTCAATAAAGAAGCAAAAGTTGATATATTAGATGAAGAGCAGGGTCTTAAATCTGGCTTAACAAATTCAAATCAACGCCAAGAAAAAGTAGAAGAGGTTGCAAAAAAAGTCGCAAATTTGATTGATATAATTGCAAATGATTTTGGCTCAAAAGAAGAGGCTTTAAAAGTTGATAATATTTTTGCAGCAAATCAAGCAAAAGTAAAAAGAGAAAATTCGCAACTAAGTAAAGATGAGCTTAAAGTAAAGGCGACTGATGAAGTTTACGATTTATTTATACAGGAAGAATTTGTTGATGGCGCAATAAGTGCATATGATAAAAAAGGTCTAGATTTTGCTGATGTAGAAATTAGGTCAGAATTTGACGGGTTAAGAAAATATGATATTCATCAAAAAGATTAAAGAGAGTTATTATACTTACAAGCATTGGGCGCTGATGTAAAGCTATATTACGATATATGTAATGGTAAATTAAGCAAGAGTGAAAAAGAAAAGCAAAAAATTGCTTTAGTCCAAGATGCCTATAATAATGAGTTTGATAAAATCAGAGTTGAAGCAGAGTATGCTGGCATTCAATCTCCTGAGAATCTGGCATTAATTGCGCAAGCAATGAATTCATTAATAAACTTTATTAAGGTTAATCAGTATTTAGATATCAGTGATAATTTAAAAGAAAAAATAAATTCATATGCCGATAAAGTTGTAATACGAGAAGGAGAAAGAGTTAAGCCAAGAGATGTTGAAGAAGAAAAAGATTATCTAAGGGGAGATCTTATTGAAGTAGCCAAAGACAAGAAGGTCGAGGAAAGATTTGATGGTATTAGAGATCAAGATATTTTTGAAGTTGCACTTTATGCTTTAGGTGTCGAAAAGTCAGAATATGATAAGCGGGAAGATAAATTAGATTTTATAAAAGTTAACTATAAAAAATCTCTTAAACAAATTCAGCAAATAAAAGATTTAGATAGAAGAGAAGAAGCAAAACAGGCTATAACCACAGTGAAATCCTTTCTTTTAGATGGTAGTGAATTTTCACCAGAGATTATCAAGATTGCCTAAGAAAAAGCAGAACAAAAAGCTGCTGAAGAATCACCAAGTACTTCATTCAAACCGCAATCAGGAAATCACTTAACAGTTAACTCAGCAATAGTCATTGGAGGATAGTGGATAATTTATCTAAAAAAATTTTGATAAATTATCCATTTTTAAGTTAAAAGGGTATCAATTATTATAAATAAGATGATTTCTGTTTTTTTAGATAAGATAAGACAAGTGGTATTATAATTTTTAACTACTAAATTTGTATTTTTAAAATTTACATATATTTTTTGATACGCCAACTTTTTGTTAGTTAATAATGCTTCTTTCTAAATATTTTTTACCAACTCTTAAGGACAATCCTCTAGATGCCAAGATTATTTCGCATCAATTGATGATACGTGCTGGAATGATTCGTCAAACTGCTTCCGGAATATACAGTTGGCTTCCTTTAGGTTTAAAAGTTTTAAGAAAAGTTGAGAATGTTATTCGTCAAGAGATGGATAACTCAGGCGCTTTAGAAATTTTGATGCCCACAATTCAACCTGCAGAACTCTGGCAAGAATCAGGCCGCTATAATGCTTATGGCAAGGAAATGTTGCGAATCAAAGATCGCCATGATCGTGACTTGCTATACGGACCAACTCATGAAGAAGTTGTTACTGATCTTTTTAGAAAAAATATCAGTTCATATAAAGATTTACCTAAAAATCTTTACCAGATTCATTGGAAGTTTCGCGATGAAATTCGTCCTCGTTTTGGTTTGATGCGTGGCCGTGAATTTTTGATGAAAGATTCTTATTCATTTGATGTTAATGAAGAAGAAGCCAAAAAAACCTATTATTTGATCTATGAAACTTATTTTAAAATCTTTCGTAAACTAGGATTAAGCGCAATTGCTTTAAAAGCTGATACTGGTGCAATTGGCGGAGATTTATCGCATGAATTTCATATTTTAGCAGATACTGGAGAAAGTGCAATTTATTATGATAAAAAGCTTGATGAAATTTTAGCCAAAAAAGATATATCGCTTGATGATACCAAGGACATTTATGCAATGGCAGATGATTTGCATGATCCAAAAAACTGTCCTATAAACCAAGAAAATTTAGCGGTTAAAAGGGGTATTGAGGTAGGGCATATTTTTAATTTTGGTGATAAATATTCTAAGTCTATGAAAGCTTCTTTACTAGGAAAAGATGGTAAAGAGTTTTATCCAAATATGGGATCCTATGGCATTGGTGTTTCAAGAGTTGTAGCAGCTGCGATTGAGGCTAATCATGATGAAAATGGTATAATTTGGCCACAAGAAATTGCACCATTTGATGTTATAATTATAAATATTGCTCCTAAAAACCAAGATTGTGTCGATATTTGTCAGAAAATATATCAAAAATTAACTGACCAAGGCAAAGAAGTACTAATTGATGATTCCAATCAAACTTTAGGTCAAAAATTTGCTAATGCTGACTTAATTGGAGTCCCAAAGCAAATTATTGTCGGTCCAAAATTATTAGTTGATAGCAAGTATGAGGTTAAATATAGAGCAAGTGGTAAAAAAGAAATTCTAGAATTATCTTCACTATTTTGCTAAATTTTGATTGCCAAAATTATGTCATTAAAAGCTTATATATTTATGCTTTTAATATAGCCAAATGTAAACTGGTTGCGGGGGCTGGATTTGAACCAACGACCTTCAGGTTATGAGCCTGACAAGCTACCGGGCTGCTCTACCCCGCGACATAGAAAAGATTTTAAAAAGAAAGTTGATCTTAGAAATTATTATTTATAAACGCAACCTGTTATTATTATTTGAAAAACTAATTTATCTCTGAAACTATAATTGGTAATATATTATACCAAATCCAATCTTTAGATACACTATAGTAAATTAACCCATATTCTTCATCTTTTTGGATAAAATTGAAGAAAAGCCTCATGAAATATGAATATATT
>Ga0222719_10002492_pt1 | contig 16759 bp, 19 predicted proteins | sample C33_34DmetaG_FD_165039 | JGI IMG/M metagenome (GOLD analysis project Ga0222719, IMG submission 165039) | Estuarine water microbial communities from San Francisco Bay, California, United States - C33_34D | ecosystem: Environmental > Aquatic > Marine > Unclassified | place: USA: California... | reverse complement strand
ATTTAAGAGTAATCGCATTTAGTTAAGATGACAAAATTAAAAGTAAAAGAATATCCTGAATTGAAAAGAGATACTATGTCAAATGGTGTTATCAATACAAATATTCGTGCTTATAATGAATATAAAATAGTAAGTGCTAGAATACGAGCTAGAGAACAACAAGGTGATGAAATAAGAAACGCCGTAAAAGAAATAAATAATTTAAAGGCAGAATTAAGAGAAATAAAGAATTTAATTAAAGAGGTAGTTAAAAAATAATGACCGCTAGAACAGTCTTAACAACTAATACGTTAGAAGAATTTAGAACGACTTTTAATAGTCTGTCTTCTACTGATATTGGCGATCCGGCAACATTAACTACGACTGCTACAAGTGTTGTTGGTGCGATTAATGAAGTTGCGACTGCTGTTACAACTGCTTTTAAGATTGCTGATGATACTTCTACACAACAAACAATTAATTCTGGAGATGTATTACGATTTTCCAGTGATTCTAATACAACAGCAACTGTAACTGCTACTGATACATTAACAATTGGTCTAGCAAGTACAATTTCAGGTTTGACAAGTATATCTGCTACAACAGTAACAGGTACGACTTCAGTCGTTGCGAATACAATGACTCTATCAACAGGATCTATTACTGATTCGACTGGTTCTATTGATTTTGGTGATGAAGATTTAACTACAACAGGCACTATCGAAGGTGGTACAATTACTGAAAATAGTGTAAGAGTAGCAACAAGACCTTTTGCGATTGCTCAAGCAGTTGCTCTAGGATAATTAATTTATATTATAAATAGATGTATAAATATTAAAAGGATAACAAATGGCTAACGATTTTAAAAGATTCACAAAACCAGATGTCGGAACAAGTACAGGTGCCTCTGCTGATGCTGTTTACACAGTTCCAGCCGGCGCAGGTTCTACAGCGTTAGAGTCCATTGTTATTGGAATTACTTTAGCAAACAAAGCCGCTACTGGTATCACTGCTTCAGTATTTTTAGATAACTATGACGGCACTAATGACGTATATATTGTTAAGGATGCTACAATTCCAGCAGGCGCTTCACTTGAAGTAATGGCAGGAAATAAAATTGTAGTACAAAATGATGGTTCGACTGGTGATGTATTAAGAGTAGAGGCAAGTACAGGTTCATCACTTGACGCTACAATCACTGTCTTAGAAGACGTATAAGGATAAAAAATGGCATTTATAGGAAAATCACCGAGTACAGTTTTCTCGGCTGCTAGTAAGATACAAGAATTTACAGGCGATGGTTCTACTGTTGCTTTTGATTTAGATTATATTATACCAGCAGGTGGAGAAAATTCTTTACAAGTTTTTATTAACAACATTCGACAAAAGCCAGGTTCAGGTAATTCATATACTTTAGGTTTAGATGGAAGTAATGATTTAAAAAGAATTACATTTTCTGAAGCACCTGCTGCTGCTGACGAAATCTATGTTATCATTCCTGTAGAAGCTACAAATATTAAAAATATTTCAGACGACTCAGTCAATACAGCAAAACTTGCTGATAGTGCTGTTACAAATGCCAAAGTTTCACCAAGTGCTGCTATTGCCGACACAAAATTAGCTCAAATTACAACATCTTCAAAAGTTGCTACTTCAGCAATTTCTCAACCAGGTTCATCAGGAGTTTATCTTGCTGGTGACGGTAATTGGGGTGCCATAGATACTTCACAACAAGACACAAACGCTTTTAATATTTCACTATTAGGATTTAAGATGGCAGTAAACGAAGGTTTAACTGTTTTCAATTTAGTAGATGGTGTCGTGGATGAATTTAATGATGAATCAGGTACAGACGAAGCAGAGGGATCAAATGATTACTATTGTGGTACAGGAGATTGGTATACAAATAACTGTTCTCCTATAAGTATTTCTGCTGGTTTTTCCATATGTGCTGTAACTGAACCTGATACATCAACTGCTGGAACAAATCCTACTTATGGAACAGGAGCTCCTGGTTCATTTACAGTTCCTACTGGAACATCTTCATTAAATTTTTATCTATGGGGAGCTGGTGGAGGACGAGGGAATAGCTGTAATGCTGGTTATGGAGCTGGAGGTGGTTTTACTTCAGGTGTTCTTTCTGTAGCATCTGGAGATGTTATAAAAGTAGGAGTTGGAGAAGGTGGAAGAGGCGGTCCTGGTAATCCTGGAGTTAGAAGTGTTGGTGGTGGAGGAGGATTCGGTGATGCTCCTACAGCAGATCACGCTGCTGCTGGTGGTGGTTTATCTGCTATATTTAATCCTCAGTTTGCTTCTTATTTCACTGAACCAACTTCTTCACCAAACGGTGCTGAATCACCTAAAATATTTGCTGCTGCTGGTGCTGGTGGAGGTACAGGATATAATGCTCCTACTTATTTACCTAATGGCACGTATAACGCAGGTGTTGGTGGAGGTTTAATAGGAGATGCTGGAGGTAATAACGTTGCTGGAGGTGCTGAACAAACATCAGTAATAGGTTCACAAGGAAGTGGTGGTGGAGGATCAACTCCTCAAGGTGTTGGTGGAACTGGAAGTCCTGCTGGAGGTCAAACTGGCGGATTTATGTATGGCGGAAATGCCGATAATGATGATAGTAACTCTGGTGCTGGAGGATCTGGATTTTTTGGTGGCGGAGGAGGTGCTTATCCAATGCCTGAAGATTTAAGACACGGTGGTGGTGGTTCTTCTTACTACGGCCATCCACAAATTTCTTGTGGTGCGACCGAAGAAGGTGGACCTGGACCAACATCAGCTGCTGCTACAAATGGAGGCGAACCAAATCCATTTTATGCTCCATTAGCTCCTGTATCAGGAACTTCAACTAATAATATGGGTGAAGGTGCTGGAGTTGCTGGTTTAGGAGGTAGTAAACCTGCTGTTGAATTACAAGGTGGAGACGGTTATGTATTACTAACTGCTTCTGGTAATGCTTTGGCTCAACCAGGTGGCGGTTCAACAACTATTATTTCCGAACCATTTACATCTACAGGTGTACCAACAAATGCTCGTATCGTAGTCTTTGAAGAAAACGTGGACACACCAACTTTAAATACAGATATTATCGCTTCAGTCAGTAGGGATGGAACAAACTTTACTAATGCTACACTTTCAGACAGTGGCTACGTCACAGGTTCAAGTGGACAAAGAATTTTAACAGGACAAGCTGATATTTCAGGACAACCATCAGGTCAGTCTATGAGATGGAAGTTAGCCCTTGCGAACAATACAGTGAAGATACACGGTGTATCTTTACAATGGGATTAATAAGGAGATAAAAATGGCAGTACAAAGAGTAACAAAAACATCTGCTCCAACAGGAAACGCAAAGATTAAAATAGTTTCTGGTCCAAATAAAGACTCAGATTATATTAAATTGTCAGAAACACCTTTTGATCCAAGTGCCGATGGTGAAACAAGAGCAGTTGATAAAACTACAGGATATTTTGGTAAGACAGTACAACAAATAAACGAATAGTATTAGAGAGAGGTACTAATGGCAATTAATAAAATTAAAACTGGTTCTATCGCTGATAGTGCTGTTACTACAGATGCTATACAAGATAGTGCCGTTACCAATGCTAAAGTATCTCCGTCAGCTGCTATTGAACAATCAAAGATTAATAATTTAGCCACTTCTTTAAGTGATGCTAGTACACAAGCTACAAACAATCAATTTAATATCGGTCTTTTAGGTTTTAAAATGGCTGTAAACGAAGGTTTAACAGTATTTAATCTGGTCGATGGTGTTGTAGATGAGTTCAATGACGAATCAGGTACAGACGAAGCCGAAGGTACAAATGATTATTATTGCGGTACAGGAGATTGGTATACAAATAACTGTTCTCCAGTTGTTGTTGCTGCTGGTTTTGGCACAACAACAATAACAGAACCAGATACTTCATCTGCTGCCACAAACCCAACACACGGAAGTGGTTCTCCAGGAACATTTACTGTACCTACAGGCGTATCACAAGTTTCAATTTACGCTTGGGGTGCTGGTGGTGCTGGTGGTTATCCATTTCAATCTCCAGACGGTTATCACAACGGTGGTTCTGGTGGTTATGCTACAGGTAATTTTCCTGTTACACCTAGTCAAACATTAAGTATAACAGTTGGAGAAGCAGGCGCACCTGGTCAAAGAGGTGGTTTTGGTGGACATCATCCTGGTGATGGTGAACCAGTCGGTAATAAAAGAGGTGGCGGACACGGTGGTACTGACTCTGGTGGTGGAGGAGGTGGTTTAACTTATATCGGTACTGATACTGTAGATTCTTCAAATCAACCAAGAGCAATTATTGTTGCTGGAAGTGGTGGTGGAGGTGGTTATCAAGCTGGTGCTCCAGGCACTGCTCAAACAAGATCCTGTGGAGGAGGCGGTGGTGGAGACATAGGTTACGCTGGAGGATTTGTTCCTTTTACTGCTACTACTAATAATGGTGGTCCAACCGGAACGCCAGATGGACACGCTGGTGGTGGTTCAACACCACAAGGTGCTGGTGGACAAGGAGGTGTTGCTCCTGGTGGAAACGGTCAAACAGGCGGAGTTTTTTATGGAGGAAATCAAGGTGGTTCACCAAGTCGAGGCGGTGGTGGTGGAGCTGGATTCTACGGTGGTGGTGGAGGTGGAAGACAACCATCTCCAGAAACATATGGTGCTGGCGGTGGAGGTTCTTCATATGTAGGTCATCCACAAGTAACTTGTGGTTCTACTTCGGCCGGTCCAAACTGTCAATCAACTATAACATCTCCAGGTGGCGCAGGTTCGCCTGAGTATCCTCAAGCTGTTGCTTCTGGATGGGATGAAGTTACACCTGGTCCTGCTGCTCCAATTGCTGCTGTCGGATTGGGGGCAAATGTTAACAATACTAACGTTTCTGCCACGGCGTTTAATGGATATGTTTTAATTACTGCTACTGGAACACAACTTGCTCAGCCAGGTGGAGGATCAACAACAATCGTTTCCGAACCATTTACTTCTACAAGTGTTGCTACTTCAGCAAGAATAGTAGTCTTTGAAGAAGACGTTGAATCACCTACATTAAACACAGACATTATTGCTTCTGTTTCACGTGACGGTACAAACTTTACTAATGCTACTTTAACAGATTCCGGTTATGTAACTGGATCTTCAGGACAAAGAATTTTAACTGGTCAAGCCGATATATCAGGTCAGCCTAGTGGACAATCAATGAGATGGAAATTAGCCTTGGCCAACAATACAGTCAAAATACACGGCGTGGCTCTACAATGGAGTTAATCTGTGGCAAAAACAAAATTATCTAAGTTTCCTAATAACACAATTACAACTGCTAAAATTGCTAATGAAACAGTTGTCAATGCTGATGTTAGTCCTAGTGCTGCTATTGTACAGTCAAAAGTTGATTCACTTTCAACAACACTAACTGATACTACTGCCATAAACGATACAAATAGTTTTAATATTGGTTTAATTGGATTTAAGATGGCAGTTAATGATTCGTTAACTGTATTTAATTTAATAGATGGTGTCGTAGATGAATTTAATGATGAAAGTGGAACAGACGAAGCTGAAGGTTCTAACGATTTGTATTGTGGTACAAGTGATTATTATACTAATCAGGTATTAGCACCTGCTTGTTTTTCTGCTGGTTTTACTACTACTACTGTAACTGAACCAGATACTTCCGTAGCAGTTTGTTCTCCAGGTTATTATCAATATGCTCCGCATCCAGCAACACAAACTTCTTGTGGTCAATATGTAAATATGCCAGGATCATTTGGTACATATACAGTTCCAACTGGAATGACTTCAGCAACACTACATTTATGGGGTTCTGGAGGAGGTGGCGCACCAGGAGGTCCAGGTGGAGGTGGTGGTTATACACAAGGAACACTTGCCGTTTCTGCTAGTCAAGTTTTACATATAAATGTAGGTAAAGGTGGAAGTAATGGTGCTCAACCTATGCTTGAAGGAACTGTTGCGAATGTAGGCGGTGGAAATTCTGGTTATTCTAACGGTGCTGGTGGTGGAGGTTTAACAGGTGTATTTTCAGTTAACCAAGAAGGACTAAATTCAACTCCAGAAATATATGCTATTGCCGGTTCAGGTGGTGGAGGAGGAGATAACGGAGAAGGAGGCGCTGGTGGTGGTACAACTGCTGAAGCTGGTTCTGATATTGGTGCCGCTGATGCTCCTGCTCAAACAAGTTTAAATGGATATAATGGTGGTGGTGGAGGTCAATCAGTAGGTGGTGAAGGCGGACAAATTTTAACAAATGCTTATCCTGCTCCGTTAGCTGATGCTGCTGGGTATAATCCTGCTGGCGGTCCATATTCTCCTGATTTATTAAATGGTTTCTTTTTACAAGGCGGATCAGGTGCTGCTTATTCTGGTGGCGGTGGTGGAGGATATTATGGTGGCGGTGGCGGAGGACTACAAAACTTTTCTGATGGTGGTGGTGGAGGAGGTTCAGGCTATACAGGAAATCCTCAACTTTCATCAACAACCAATTCAAAAGGAACTGGTGTTTCAGGTGCTGGAACTCCAAATCCTAATTATATTCCTGGAACAAATGAGGGTGGCGCAGGTATACCAGCCACACCTGGTACTTTAGGTGAAGACGGATATGTATTAATCACAGGTTCAGGTTGTGCTTATGCTACATCATCAACAACTATTGTATCAGAAGCATTTACTTCAACAAGTGTTGCTACAAACGCTAGAATAGTCGTCTTTGAAGAAGATGTAGATAGTCCTACACTAAATACAGACATTATAGCATCTGTTAGTAGAGATGGTACTAATTTTACCAACGCTACATTGTCTGATTCAGGTTATATTACAGGTAGTTCAGGACAAAGAATTTTAACTGGTCAGGTAGATATATCTGGTCAACCATCAGGTCAATCAATGAGATGGAAACTTGCGTTAGCAAATAATCAAGTAAAGATACACGGAGTTTCATTAAGTTGGTCGTAATGATAAAAAATTGTATAAATAGTATTAAGATAAAGGATAAATTCTAGTATGGCTTATATAGGAAAAACACCGGATTACGGCGCATTTGAAAAACAAAGTTTAACTGCCGATGGTTCAACAACAACATTTAGTCTAAACTATACTGTAGGATCAACAAGTTCTATACTTGTATCTGTTTCAGGTGTTGTCCAAGAGCCAACATCTGCTTATTCATTGACAGGTGGTGGTACTTCAATCGTCTTTTCAGCTGCTCCAGAAGCAGGTGAAACAGTCTTTGTTATCTTTTTAGGTGTTGCTTTTGAAACGGCTACACTTGCTACTGGTGCCATTACAGGTCAAACAGAATTAGCTACACAGGCTGCTGAAGATGATTTATTACTTATCTATGACACAGACGCTGCCTCTTTAAAGAAAATTACAAAAGCCAATCTATCACCAGTTCTTTCATATGTAACAAGAACAGCCACAGGTGATGGTTCAACAATAGGATTTACAGTTACAAGTGGTGTTACAGTAGATGATGTACTTGTAACAGAAAACGGAGTTTTACAACAACCCACAACAGACTATACAGTTTCAGGAACAACTTTAACTTTTGGTACTGCTCCAGCAAGTGGTGTTAAAATTGTAATAAGAGAGTTACCATAGTAGGAGATAAATAGAATTATGACAACTAAAATCACAGACGCAAATTTAGATTCAAACAGTTTAGACAATACTAATTTTAATATTTCATTACTTGGTTTTAAAATGGCCGTCAATGAAGGCTTGACTGTTTTCAATTTAGTAGATGGTGTTGTTGATGAATTTAATGATGAATCAGGAACGGATGAAGCCGAGGGTACAAATGATGTATATTGCGGTACTGGAGATTTTTATAGAAATGAAACTTTTACACCTGCTTGTTTTTCTGCTGGTTTTACAACAACAACAATAACAGAACCAGATACTTCTACAGCTGGAACAAATCCAGATCAAAGTCGTGGTACTTATGGTTCATTTACTGTTCCAACAGGAATGACTTCTTTAAGTATTAAAACTTGGGGATCTGGTGGTGGTGGTGGTAGTGCTCCTGGTACTAATACAGCTAATGGTGGTGGTGGAGGATTTTCTACAGGAACATTTGCTGTTACTCCAGGACAAACTTTAACAGTTGTTGTGGGTGAAGGCGGGTCAGCGCCAGGAAGTTATCCAGGTTGTATTCCAGGTCCAAGTCATAATGGTGCTGGATTTGGTGGGTATCGACCTGCTCCTGCGATTGCTCCTTTTGGAAATCAACAAACAGTTACAGGTGGTGGAGGAGCTAGAAATACACCAGGAAGTAACGGTTACACATCAGGTGGCGGTGGACTATCAGGTATATTTACAGGATGTTTATCTGGAGGTGCTCCGACAGCAGTAGTAATTGCTGGTGCTGGAGGAGGCGGAGAGCTTTCAGGAACTCCAAATAACAATAACGGAGGTGCTGCTGGTGGAGCTAATGCTTACGCTGGCGGTGGTTACAATCAATCTGCTCAAACTGGATCTAATAGTGTTAGTGGTGGTGGAGGAGACCAAGAGCAAGGTGGATCTGGCGCAGGAGGAAATCCTAATGGTGGGGCAGGACCATTTAGTGGAACACCAGGTGGATTATTTTATGGTGGAAATAATGCTTTAGGAGTAGAGCCTAATCAAACTTTTGGTGGTGGCGGCGGAGCCGGATATTATGGTGGAGGTGGAGGTGCTTGGATTTCAGGTAGACACGGTAGTGGTGGAGGTGGTTCAGGTTATGCTGGTCATCCTCAAGTTACAAGTCCATCTGTAGGTGCCGCTGATAATGCCACTTTGGAAGGTGGAGGAGTAGGTGATCCTGATTATTCTCCAGGAACAAATGATGGAGGAACACAAAGTCCTAGAACATCTGGACAAGATGGATTTGTGTTAGTAACAGGTGCTGGTTGTACTCCAGGTCCTGGTGCTTCAACAACAATAGTTTCAAATGCCTTTACATCTACAACAGTTGCTACGACAAGTCGAATTGTTGTATTTGAAGAAGATGTCGATTCACCAACATTAAACACAGACATTATAGCATCCGTATCACGTGATGGTGGTACAACATTTACTACCGCTACACTTTCAGATAGTGGTTATGTAACAGGAAGCTCAGGACAAAGAATTTTAACAGGACAAGCTGACATCTCTGGTCAACCAAGTGGTCAATCAATGAGATGGAAACTTGCTTTAGCAAACAATACGGTCAAAATACACGGCGTCAGCCTTCAATGGAGTTAATCAATGGCATTAACAAAAGTCACAGGTAAGGGAATTACTGATAGTGCTTTAACGGAAGATAAGTTAGGGCCGGCTTCAGTAACAAATACAAAGATTGATACCGATGCTGTTACTTCAGCAAAAATACAAGATGGTCAAGTAAGTGCTGATGATTTAGCATCAACACTTGATTTATCTTCAAAAACTGTTACTTTACCTTCCAGTGCTACTGCTACAATAGATCAAAATATTGCTTTATTAGGTTTTAAAATGGCTGTCAATGACGGTCTTACCGTTTTCAATTTAGTAGATGGTGTCGTAGATGAATTTAATGACGAATCAGGTACCGATGAAGCCGAAGGTTCTAACGATACTTATTGCGGTACAAGTGACTTCTATCAAAATTTAATTGCTGGTTCTCCTGTTTCTTATTCTGCTGGATTTACAATAAGTTCAGTTACAGAACCAGATACATCAACAGCAGGTACTAATCCAGGATATAGTGTAGCCACAGCAGGTAGTTTTACAGTACCTACTAATTTGACAAACCTTACAATGAAATTATGGGGTGCTGGTGGAGGTAATGTAGGTGGAACACCTGGTGGTGGAGGTGGTTTCGTAAGTGGTTGTTTTGCTGTTACGCCTGGTCAGGTTTTAACTGTGGGTGTTGGAGAAAATGGACAAGACGGAACTTGCGGAGGTGCTTTTGGAGGAGGATTTTCTCCAGGTGCTGGTGCTTCAGGTGGTGGCGCAACTCACGTATTTAACGGTTGTAGTGTTTCTTTTTCACCGAGTACACCTGTCGGTGCTGTTGTAATGGTTGCTGGAGCTGGTGGAGGTGCTACAAATGAATCAGGTGGTGCTGGTGGAGGTTTAACAGGAGATAGAGGCGGATCACAAACAGAATCCACTTGTCAAGGTGGTGGTAACGGTGGTGGCGGTAGTCAATCACAAGGTGGTCAAGGTGGTATTGGTGCTATTGGAACTGGTGAACCAGGAGGATTTTTAGAAGGCGGTGGTGAATCAGGTGATTGTAGTGGTAAAGTTGCTGGTGGTGGAGGTTCTGGATATTATGGAGGTGGTTCTGGAGGAACTTCTCCAGGTGACGAAGCTGGTGGTGGAGGCTCATCATTCTACGGACACCCACAAGTAAGTTCAGGTTCTACTGAAGAAGGTGCCGATGCTGCTGGAGGGGGTACAGGTGATCCTCAATATGTTCCAGGTACAAACGAAACAACTGAAGATGGATATGTTTTACTCACAGGAACTGCTGCTGGACCTCAAGTTGCTTCTTCAACAACAATCATATCTGAACCATTTACATCTACATCAGTTGCTACTTCAGCACGTATTGTTGTATTTGAAGAAGATGTCGATTCACCAACTTTAAATACTGATATTATTGCTTCAATATCACGTGATGGAACAAACTTTACTAATGCTACGTTATCTGATTCAGGATACGTCACAGGTTCAAGTGGACAAAGAATTTTAACTGGTCAAGCCGATATTAGTGGTCAACCTTCTGGTCAATCAATGAGATGGAAACTGGCGTTGGCTAATAACACTGTAAAAATACACGGCGTGGCTCTACAATGGAGTTAGATCGTGGGATCAAAAACTAAATTACCGACACAAGGGTTTAAAGACAACTCTACTGTAGAAAATAACTATGGTCCAGGTGCTGTTACATCTGGTAAAATAGGTACAGACGCTGTTACTTCAAACAAAATTAATAATGGCACTATTACTACAAGTGATTTAGCTTCTACTTTAGATTTATCATCTAAAACAGTTACTTTACCAGGTTCTGCTTTTGCTACACAAAATTTCAATATAGGTTTACTCGGTTTTAAGATGGCTGTCAATGAGTCATTAACTGTCTTCAATCTTGTTGATGGTGTTGTTGACGAATTTAATGATGAAAGTGGTACCGATGAAGCTGAAGGTTCTAATGATACTTATTGTGGTAGTTCAGATTTCTATTCTAATTCATTATCAGGATGTATAAGTGCTGGATTTTCATTAACAGCAATAACAGAACCAGATACATCAACTGCTGGTACTAATCCTGTTCAAAATAGTGGACAAATGGGTACATTTACAGTACCTACTGGTATGACTTCTCTTAACATACAGGTTTGGGGAGCTGGCGGTGGAGGATCTGGTACACCTACTCCTGGTGGAAATGGAGGAGGTGGTGGTTATGCTGAAGGGACTCTTGCCGTCACAGCAAGTCAAACTATTAAAGTTATAGCAGGAGAGGGTGGAAGCTCTCCATCAACTGCTGGTGGTTCAGGTGGATTAAGTAGTCCAGCAAATCGTTCTTTTTTAAATGGTGGTAGAGGAACTGATTCTGGAAATCCTACTGGTGCTTCATCTGGTGGTGGATTATCAGGAACTTTTTCAACTGATTTGGTTCCATTATCTCAACCACAATATTCTGCTCCTACGGCATATGTTGTTGCTGGTTCAGGTGGTGGGGGTGGTGGAAATCCAGGATTACAAGGTGGTGCTGGTGGAGGATTAACAGGATGTAGAGCTGGTACACCAGGCACAGAATCAACTTCAAATAGTGGACAATTAGGAGGTGGAGGTGGACAATCATCAGGTGGAATAGGTGGTGAAGGTAGTCCTACAGGTTGTACTCCTGGAAGCTTATTTAGAGGTGGTGATTCAGTTGGTAATACAACAAGTGGTGGAGGTGCTGGTTATTATGGTGGTGGAGGTGGTAATGACAATGATACAGGTGGTGGAGGATCATCTTATTACGGACATCCACAAATAACTTCAGGTTCTACTGAAGAAGGTAGTGGTCAATCTGGTGGAGGAACAGGTCAACCAGGTTATGTTCCTGGAACAAATGAAGGAACAGCTTCACCAAATGGATTGGGAGAAGATGGATACGTATTACTAACAGGTTCTTATTCTTCTGCTCAAAATACTACTATTGTATCTGAACCATTTACATCTACAAATGTACCGACAAGTTCTCGTATTGTAGTCTTTGAAGAAGATGTTGATTCACCAACTTTAAATACTGATATTGTTGCTAGTATAAGTAGAGATGGTACTAATTACACAACAGCAACTTTAAGTGATAGTGGATACGTAACAGGTTCAAGTGGACAAAGAATTTTGACAGGACAAGCCGATATTAGTGGTCAACCAAGTGGACAAAGTATGAGGTGGAAACTTGAATTAGCCAACAATCAAGTGAAGATACACGGCGTATCTTTAAGTTGGGCATAAATAAAAATATACATTAAGGAGATATATTATGGGTAAAGTCACAAACAAAGATATACCTACACAGTTTAATAGAATTAAAGTGCCTGAAGGCTACGAATGGGAAGTCCACAATCTTCACGCTTATGAAGAAAAGAAAAAGAAATTTGCTCAAGGTTTAATTACAAAAGCAGAATTAGAACAGTTTGAATGGAACTATAGAGAGTCTGCTGAACAAAGAGAATGGCGTTGGCGTAGAGAGCATATTATGAAAGAATTAGAACAAGAAAACGCTAAAAATTATAGTGATTTTAAAGAAAACCCAAAAAGTTTTGCCAAAAGAATGGCTGATATGGGTCGAGCAATTAATATGTGGTGGTGGAGAAGACCAAAAGCTGGTGCCGGTAAAGGTAAAATGTATCAACACCCGATCACAGGTGCTTGGCAACAACAATATAAACCTAATAAATCAATGAGAATGAAAGATTGGTTAAGCGCTGCTGAAAAAGGTAACGTAATGAGGCACTTAAATCCTAAAGGTGTTCCATTAAATAGAAAACCAACGGAAGATGAAATAGGTCGTTCGGAAGAATATAAAGCTGAACGAGGTAAAAAAGTTTGGAATTGGGTACTCAATCAAACTAATAATTTTGGTAGAGGTTGGCATACACAAGCTAGAAATCGACCAGGATTAGGTGGGGGAGGTCCAGGAAAATCAAAACCATACTCTTTAAGAGGTGACTAAATACTATAAACAAATAAAGAAGGTGATTATATGATGATTAATACACAACAACCAAAAATCGACTTTAAAGTCGAAAACATATTTCCTTGTCCGATTTATATATCGCAAAATCCAGAATATGTAAAAGACTTAACAAAGGCTTCCGATTCAATTATTAAAAAAACAATTGCGGATTGGAAAAAAGCAAATCCAAAAGCAACAACTCCACCAAATTCATATCACAGTGAAAACTTGTGGCAGTATGAGGCTTTTAAACCATTAGCAAATATTATCTTACAACAATCTGTTAACATTATGTCTTGGCAAGGTTATAATATACAAGGCAAAAAACCTATGTTAACTGAAATGTGGGTACAAGAGTTTCCAAAAGAAGGTGGCTTCCACGATATTCATATACACGGAAATAATCAAGTATCTGGTTTTTACTTTTTAAAATGTAGTGAAAAAACATCACATCCTGTTTTCCACGATCCTAGACCAGGTAAACAAATGACAGATATGTTACCTGTTGATAGAACAAAAGTATCTATGGCAAATCAATCTATTCATTATAAAGTAAAACCTGGAACATTTATATTTTTTAATTCGTTTATGCCACATTCTTACGTACACCAAAAAGATAAAGATACGTTTAGATTTATCCACTTTAACGTACAGTTTACGATAGATCCTACTAATATACAAAACGTATAAATAAAAATAACTGACTTGAGGAGTAAATTATGCCAAAAGCAAAAAAGAAAACAGTAAAGAAAACTGTTAAAAAAACTAAAACTAAAAAGACTGAACAGCCACAGGCAGCCGCTGCTCCTGTACAACCTAATGTTCAGTTAAAATCAAACAATCAATTTTGTTCAATATTACACGCTCAATTTTTTGATAATAAACAGTGTGACGCTATAGTTAATAATCTTGTAGAAGAATTGTGGTTACAAGGTGAAACTGTTGGTGGAGGAATTAACAAAAAAGTGAGAAATGTTGAACAACAAGTATTACCAATTAATGATAAAGGTTGGCCGTTAACACGTATTTTAGAATTGGCTCAACAAGCTAATAATGCTAGATTTAAATTTCAATTGTCTGGCTTTTTAGATATTGATGCTCCTATGGTAATGAAATACGGTAAAGGTGGTCATTATGATTGGCACACCGATTTGGGTAATAAAGTATGTCATAGAAAATTAAGTTTTTCTTTACAACTTTCTGATTCTAAAGATTATGAAGGTGGAGATATTGAATGGATTGGTTCAAATGTTGACAAAGAATCAATTAGACAAAAAGGTGTGATTACAGTTTATCCATCATTTTTACCTCATAGAATAACTAAAGTGACAAAAGGTACAAGATACGCCATCGTTGGCTGGATTCACGGACCTACATTTATCTAATGCCAAGAAAAAAGAAAATAGAAAATACAATTAAAAAAACTCATCTTCCTACAAGAGAGTTGTTTTATGCTACTCCTATATTTTATAAAGATATAGAAAATTCTGCTGAAATTAATAAACATCTTATTAAAAATATTTTACAGTGGAAGAAAAGAGATGAAAAAGGTATTATACGTTCTAATTCTTTAGGTTGGCATAGTGCCGTTGATATGGGTCATAGAAAAGAATATAATATCATTACTAAAGAGTTATTTAAATTACAGAATGAAATTTATCAGGCAGAGGGTTATCATCCTGATACTCATCCTATTTTAGATAATATGTGGGCAAATGTAAATTACAAATATGCTCACAACAAAAATCACACTCATCCTGGTGCTCAATGGTCTGGTGTTTATTATGTTCAATGTCCACCTGACTGTGGTCATATTTGGTTTACTGATCCTTGTGGCGAAAGACATATGGATTTACCAATTATGGCAGATAAAATGAATAGACCTTCTCACTATTGGCGAGAAGTACATTATCAACCTGTCGAAGGACGTTTAATAATGTTTCCTGGTTGGTTAGTACACGAAGTGGCACCTAATATGACTGCTGTAAAAGGTGAAAAAGGTTGGAGAATATCTATCTCATTTAACTTTAAACAACAATGGAAGCCTGACAAATATCAACCTCCAAAAGGTGGTCATCACGGTGGTGGATTGATTTCACAAGACCAACTTTAAACTTATAAATACTATTAGGAGAAAATAATGAGTATATTTAAAAAGATTAAAGACTTTTTTGTATCTGGTGCTCCTGCTTGGGGTAATCCAAAAGAAGATAAAAAAGTTGAATATCAACTAAAAGATTTAAAAAAGAAAACAAAAAAAGAATTAGAAGCTATTGGCAGAAAAGTCGGTATTGAATTAGATAGAAGACTAACAAAAGACAAATTAGTTTCTGCTATTAGAAAAAAACAAAAATAACAAAGGTGAATTATTATGGCTGACAATGAAAGAGTATGGACAATTGACGGAAAAGAATACAAAGATAGTGAATTATCACTTGATTTAAGAAACACACTTGTGGCAAGACAAGAAATTTTACAGTCTAGGATTAGACACGAAGTAGAATTAGAAAAAATAAGTGTGTTAGAAAACTACTATAACGACAAAATAAAAAAAGAGATAGATAACACCGATGGCGGCGACAGCAAATCTAAGGATTGACCAAGGGGCATCATTTTCTAGTGATGTCACTGTTAAAGATAACACAGGAACTGTATTTAATTTAACAAATTATACAGCTGCCGCTAAGATGGCACTAGGATTTGCCTCGACAAGAACACGAGTTGCTATGACGACAACGATTAGTGACCCAACGACAGGTGTTATTACACTCTCTCTTACTGCCGATCAGACGACTGCTTTAGAAGCACCTGCTCGATACGTCTATGATGTTGAAATTACTAACACATCAGACAGTACAGTTACACGAGTTATAGAAGGAATTATTACTACATCACCCAACGTAACGACATAATTTATTATCTTTTCAGTATATTATTATTATAAATATTATCACAGGAGAGATACATTGGCAAACGTAACTGCTACAATTAATAGTACAAATTCAGCTGGACCTAAACAGGTATCAGTATCGGTACCAAGTGCTACAAGTTCAAACAGATTACGTTCTTTAAGTGACGTTAATTCTACATCATTAGCTGACGGTGCTCTTTTACAATATGATGCTAGCACTGACAAATTTATAACAAAAACAGAAATATCTACCGAAACAGGAACAATTACGTTCAATGGCGGTAGTTTTTAAGGGAGATTTTTAAATGGCAACAATTATTCAGATAAAACGATCATCTGGAACTACGGCTCCCGCTACACTTAAACTAGGTGAATTAGCTTATACTTATGGTACTGGTACACAAGGTAATCTAGGAGATAGATTATTTGTAGGTGAAGGCGGAGTTGACGGTAACGGTGATGCCAATAATATTACAGTTATTGGTGGACAATATTTTACAGATCAATTAGATCACGTACAAGGAACATTAACTGCTAGTTCAGCAATACTTGTTGATTCAAACAAGGCGATTGATGAATTATTTGTAGGTAATTCTACAACTGTAGGCGGTACAATTAAGTTTAACGAAGGTACTGATAA
>Ga0222719_10002491_pt1 | contig 16765 bp, 17 predicted proteins | sample C33_34DmetaG_FD_165039 | JGI IMG/M metagenome (GOLD analysis project Ga0222719, IMG submission 165039) | Estuarine water microbial communities from San Francisco Bay, California, United States - C33_34D | ecosystem: Environmental > Aquatic > Marine > Unclassified | place: USA: California... | reverse complement strand
TTCTTCCCATGCTTTCTTTCTTTCCTCCCGAGTTGGAAGGTTGGCAATGGTTTTAGGAATAGCCATCTGCATACCTAAAAGATACACTAAATCTTGCCATTTTTCATCTATGTCTGACATATACCTAATTCTCTCTTTGTGAGTTTTCAGTAAACTAATTTCATGTGCGTAGCGAAGTGTGTTGATCTGACCAAACTGATCAGTGTGTTTCATTTAATCTTTTACTAACCTTTTCTATCAATCTATTTAAGTACCATTGTGCTTTGTGCAAGTCTTCTAAGGGCTTGTCTTTGTTGTTATATCTCCATAAATATTTCATGGCATTTATTTGACAAGGTATTTCCTCTGCATGTGGATTCAAAGATGCAACTGTTTCTAGTGCGTCTATGCACTCCACGTCACCCGCTTTGTAATGATCTGGATTTATATTATCTTTCATATTAATTCTTTTACCTTCTGTAATAAAATTTCTTCTGTTCCGTAGCGTTCCTCAAACTCATGTTTAAAAGGATGCCTTGAAACATATAGTTCATTGTTGACACCTTCTCTATGGTGTCGAAAACACAGAGGTATTGTTTTTAAATGTGCCTCTGGTTTTGTTTTGCCATCAATGTGGTGTATCTCTGCTGGGCTATCGCATTGATAAAAAAGTTTGCAGACAATACAGCCAAAGTTGGATATAGAATCCATCCATTGTTTTTCTTTTTTATTTGGACTTCTGCCTTGCATATTCTTGAGCTAAAAATTTATTGTTTTGAATTAAATAATCATCAAAATCTATTTGCTCTTCATTATACTTTCTTCTTTCAGACTTGCACTCTTCGTACATAGTTCTGCAAAAATCTCTAAAGTTATCATGCTCCATATCTATTTCTCTCCATTCTTAAGTTAGCCATTTTTGTACGCCACTCTTCAAACTGCATGTCTACAGCAGACTTTTCTGTTTGTAATGCGTCAAGCTTTGCTTTAGCCTTAGCTACCGCCATTGATGCTACATAGTATGATTCTGTTGCCTCTGCTTTAGACTTCTGTGCGTTGTATGATCTTTCCCCATCGTCTTTGGCTTGGCATAGTTCTATCCAGAATACTCTTTTGAGATTTACTTCTGCCTTGAGTACATTTACCCTAGCTTCAGATATGGTTGGTATTATATCTCTTAGTTGTTGATGAAAGTTTTCAGATGATTCCATAGTCTTTTTTCCTTGTTTCTTTTTTCCCGAATGCCTCCTCTTCAGGGTCTAAAAATTTTGATGTTGCTCCATCGAAGGCTAAGTTAAATTCTCCTGTTTCACCAAGACGATTTTTTCTAATAATGACTTCAGCTAATCCTGTATTAAGAGAATCATAATACTCTTCTCTATATAACATTATCACCATATCGGCATCTTGTTCTATAGAGCCACTATCTCTTAAATCTGAAAGGACTGGGCGTTTGTCCACTCTCGCTTCCACACCCCGATTTAATTGAGACAACGAGATTACTGGACAGCCAACGTCTTTAGCCAGCCCCTTCAGAAGATTGGAGATATAGGTCATTGAAGCCGCTCTGCTATCAGAATTACTTGGTGCCTTGTTAGAGGTCATAAGTAACTGCAAATAGTCAACGACTATCAAGTCTATATCTTTGATAGATTGAATTGCTTTTGTTTTATTAACAAGTGTTTCAATAGTTATTGGTGACTTGTCATACACATATAAATTTGAATCAGATAATGTCTTTTCAATAGAGTTAAACTTATTCCATTCACCCGCGGTAAGATTTCCTGTCAACAAAGACTTCATTGATAAACCAGACTCAGAACTTACTATCTTTTTAATTAATTGTTCGTTGGTCATTTCAAGTGAAAACACCAATACTGTTTTACCTTTTAAAATATTGTTTGTAGCTATGTTAAGTGCCCATGTTGTTTTACCCATTCCTGGTCTACCAGCCACAATAATTAGATCACCATCTTTAAAACCATTGAGCCTAGAATCTATGTTATTAAACCCTGTCTTGATTAATTTTTGTTCAATAAGGTTAGCGTCTTGCAGCTCTTGTTTTACAACTGACAATATATCCTTAACTGACTTTGGCGACTCAGTATTTTTTGTGATCTTGTTTTCAATTAACAATTGATTTACTTGATCAACCTTTTGCTCAATAGTTATTTTGTCATCTACTATTTCAGGTATTTTCAAAGACAGTTGCATTAACTTATTGTTAGCTGTTTTATCATGCATTGCCTTGATCCAATGTGAGTACCCAGCTGTACTAATACAGTAGGCTGATGCTTGTCTTATGTCATCAAATACAAAATCATCACTTATATTACTTCGCAAAGTTACTATGTCTGATGCTTGGTTATCTATCATAACCTCGTATGCTTTTCTGTAAGAAGTGTTCTCAAAGTCTTCTGGCAAGAGACCATCCTCTTGTGCTTTCATAAACCTTTTGTGATCAAGAACCATAGCCCCTAATAAATTTGCCTCTAGTTCATATATCTCTTTATCCATGTCTCCTCTCTATAATTGCGTCAAATTGGTTAATGCCTAGCATAGTTCCAAGTGTTGGCTTTCCATTCCAAAAAGATCTTATCCACTTCTTATGACCCTCTGAGTTGGCTATATCAAAGTAAGCTTCCCAGAAGTCATTTGATGTAAAATCTATTTTTCTCCCCGTTTTAGGCGAGACGTATCCTTTTTTTGATTTGGCTATTTCTTTAAGTTTTTTATATGGGACCACATACTTGTGTGCATTTTGTGAATGTACATAAAATGTTTGATCACACTTACTTTTATATATCTCATTAATCAAATCAATATCTAATATAAATTCATTTTTAGTATAAGCTTTAGTATTGTAGCCACCTGCCGACCCCCCATAGCCGTCTGCCGACCCCCCTAGTATTTTGTAATAGTTGCTAGTATTTTTTCTTTGTTCCCATTCTATATAACCCATGTCTCTGAGTTTTTTAAGATTATCTTTTATAGCTGTGAGAGAAAGCCCAGTAAGTTCAGTCAACTTTTTATGGGAGGGGTAAGAACAACCAAACTCATCAGAGTAATTAGCCAAAACAATAAGCAATAGTTTTTGTGTTGAATTTACTTCAACCCGCAAAACTTTTGTAATGTATTCAAGCGACATATCTTTCCCTCACACCAGCTATATTAACTCCAAATATAAATCATTGTAAAGTATTGTTTTTAATTTATTAAAAGTTTACAATTCATTCAGGAGGTTTATATGAATAAAGAAATATACACAGCACTTAAAAACGTGCAAAACTATATGTATCAAAACCCAATTGCAAAAGAAGGTGTTAATACATTTCAAAAATATAAGTACAGGGGAATTGATCAGATCATACAATCTTTTTCAAAACCACTGCACGACAATAACATCTTAACTTTGGTCCAGCCCGATCTTAAAGTATCAACTAAATTTTTAGATGATGGTAGATCAACATTGACTAGAGTTGTTGGAACCTTGAGGTTTATTTCTACTGAAGATGGTTCTTTCGTAGATAGGTCTTATGTTGGGCACAGTAAGTCGCAGCAAGGAAAAGATTTAGAATCTGCAAGATCTTTTGCATATCGTAATGCATTGTTAGAAACATTCTGCGTGCCTTTTGAGGGCGTAGTTGAGCCAGAGCTTGAAGGCGTTGATCAAGGTGCACCAGCTGAAGAGGAAGATGAAACAGTAAGCATGGTTGAAGACTTTACAAAAGAAATCAAAGCATGTGCAAATAAAGAAAAGGCAAAAGAAATCTACAAGAAATATGAAAAAGTAGCCAGCCTTAGTGGTGACGATGAAACTAAAAAACAACTAGTTTTAGCTTTTACAAAGGTGTACAAGAATGATTAAGCAAGGAACACCTGAATGGCATGATCAAAGAAAAAACAGGATCACTGGAACAAGACTCCCTCGTGCTGTTAAAGAGTGTATGTGGGCAAAGGGAGATCAGTGGGAGGCTTTAGGTAGAGATATCTACAGAGAGGCTCACAATTTGTCTCAGGACCCTTTTGATCAGAGAGCTATGTTTGCAATAACTTATGGTAGTGATCACGAACCTGTAGCTTTAGAACAACTAAAAAGCATGGGCTATAAAATTACACAACCTTCTTTTGTTGTTCATCCTGAGCATGACTGGTTAGGAATGTCTCCAGATGGGGTAATTGTTTCGGGTAGAAATGGAAAAGTTTCCGCTGTTGAAATCAAATGCCCACAAACAAAGCCTGTTAAAAATGTACAAGAACAAAAAAGAAACTACTGGCACCAAATGCAAATGGGTATGGAGTGCATGGACATAGATGAGATGTTGTTCTTTCAATGGTATGAGCACGAGCATTACCAAGAATGGGTTGAAAGAGACCCAAGATGGGCGGAGATATACATACCAAAAGCAAAAGAATTTATGGACTGGTATGCGGATGCGTCTAAAGACCCAAAGTATATTGCTATGTGGTCAGAGACAAAACAGGAACCAGGAGTTAATTATAAGTCTGTTGACGATGATGATAATACATCAGAGCTAGCAGATGTACTTACCGAACTAAATGAGCTTAACGAAAGGAAGGGCTTGCTTGATAAAAGAAAGAAGGAACTTTCAGCCGAGGCTGTTAAAAAGCACGGAGGAGCATTTAGTACCTCAAGAGTGAAATGTCATATGACACAAGCTAGGGGTCGAATAAACTACGCCAGACTGGTGAAGGATCAAGATATTCCTTTTGACATTATGGAAGGCTATAGGTCAGAAGGCGATACCAGGATTTATACCAAACTACTGGAGGAATAAATGAAAGAAAAAATATTAAAAAAATCAATTAGTTCAAGGATTAATAAGTCTACTTACGATAAACTAGTGTCTGCCAGTAAAAAGGCTAATCATAGGTTTTATGATCGTAAGGTTGCCTATATGGTTAACAAGATTTTAGATGATTGGGCTGATAAGGAGAAATAAAATGGCAGAATATGATAATACAAATCGTGGTGCGATTTGGAAAAACGACAAAAAAGAAACTGAAAAACATCCTGACTTCAGGGGTGAGCTCAATGTAAATGGAGCAGGTTTTTGGGTTAGTGCATGGAGAAGAGCTCCAGGTGCACCTGATAAAGCACCAGCACTAAGCTTTGCTGTGACACCTAAAGATAGTCAGGCTGTAAAACCAAAATCTAATGAAGTGTTCCCAAAGGACATTACAGAAGATGACTTACCTTTCTAGGAGGAAATATGGGTAAAATTGTAACGCCTGGTGGTGAAGAGGCTGTAAAAAATATCACTTTAAATGTGGACGGAGAGGCTAGAGAGTATGAAGTCGATAGCTTATCTAAAGAAGCAGTTAATCGTTTGAATGTTCTTAACTTTCATTCAAATAGTGTAATGCCTTTGCTGACTGAAATCATAAGGCTTGTTCAATTGGGTAATCAAGTTGATCAAAGTCAACTTACAAACCTACTTCCAGAGAAGTATACAGTTGTACAACAAGCTGAAGATGCAGTAGAATCAGATACAGAGAACACAAATGGAGCTGGTTCATCTAAAGAAAGCAAATGAATGCAAAATTAGAAACGAGTCTCTCAGGTTCTGAGAGGCTCTCATCTGTACTAGGGGAGTCCTCCCTATCAGGTTCACCCTGTAATGGTGGAGTATGCTCCACAACAATAGGCGATATTAGATGCAAGACTTGTGGGAGACACGAGGATGAGATACGCCAATGGAATCAACTTCCAGAACTAAAAAGAAAAATCATAAACATCAAGAATGCCGCTGAAGGTTATAAAATAAGGCAAGTATCTTCTCAGGAAGATAGATGGAGGGAACTACAAAAATTGAAAACAATAGACAACTTGACTGTTGGTGATGTGATTAAGAGAATAACTCAAGTCGCTACCCATCAATCAGAAATGTATCCACAAGATCATAAATGCATAGCATTATTGAATAAGATAACTGAGTCAAAACATAAGTTTAATGACATATCAGTTCAATCAATAATGTCTGAAAATGATTACGCAGAAATCAAAGACAAGTTCGAGTAGAGCTTTCAAAAAAGATCTTCTAACTGGTCAAGAGTTAGAGAACAGGATCTTAAAATCAATCCACAAGAAATATTCTAGTGCTGTTTTAATACCAGGAAAGTTTAAACCTTACGACATATTTATACCAGAGAAAGATCTAAAAGTAGAAGTTAAGGTTGACTACAAAAGCCAAGAGACTGGCAATATTATTATTGAGCTGTATATGTTTGGTAAGCCGTCTGCCTTGCTTTCTACTGAGGCTGACTACTGGATCATACACACTGGTGTAGAAAACCTGTGGATAAAACCAAAAAAGATATTAGAGTGCATTTTATTAAATAACATAAGGGTCCAAGATGTGCTGGGCGATGGAGACAATCAAACTAAAAAAGCTTGTTTGATTCCTATAAACCTATTTAGAAAATATGTTATTGACAGTAATGTGTAATCTATGTTTATAATGTATACAACAATAATTAAGTGAGGAAATTATGGTAATAGATATAACAGTAGACGATATAGCAAATCTTAAAACACATTGCGAAGCAAGGATAAAAGAAATCTATGCGAGAGAAGACATAACTCTACAAGAGAAAGCTGATCTTGCTAGACCTTTTAATGTAAAAATAGAGAACTTGTTGTTGGTTATAACTGACAGCAAGATTGTTAGAGACTCAGGATCTTTATAATGCACACGCTTACTGACGCAATAAAAGAATATTACAGGTTTAATAAAATGGGTAAGAATGATTTTACCTATAGAAAATATTTTGAGCCATTGTTTGCAGACATGGACGTTAGAGATATTAACAAAGAACAAATAGCTAATGCTAGGTCTGGTATCAAGGGATCACCAGGAACAGTAAATAGATATTTAAGCTACTTCCGTGCAATACTTATGTATGCATATGAAGAGTTAGGGTGGTTGGACACTAAGCCCATTATTAAAAGAGTAAAAGAGTCCCCTAAAAGAAATACATACTTTACTCTTGAGGATATAAAAAAACTGCAAAAAGAACTCCCCCTTCATTTGCAGAAACCATTTATATTCTCACTCCTCACTGGGGTTAGAATGTCCAACTGCTTTAATCTTAAATGGTCAGATATAAAACAAGATCAAATATCAATAGATGGAACTGAGACTAAAAACGGCAGGGGTTTATCTGTGCCATTAAATGCTAAGTGCAGAGAGCTCCTAGAATCAATTGATAAATCTAGCCCTTATGTTTTTACCTATGCTGGTAGAAAAATGAATAGAGCATCTAACACCGCTTGGTATAGTGCATTAGATAGAGCTGGACTTAATGGATTTAGATGGCATGACATCAGACATACTTGGGCTACTCACCATGTACAAAATGGTACTCCTTTACATACGTTACAACATCTTGGTGGGTGGTCCGACTTCAATATAGTAAATAGGTATGCACACCTATCAAAAGATTATTTGAGCGATGCTTGTGAGGCAAGTAATACTCTGATATCTTAGTTACTTAAACCTTCAGCAGGGCTGGTTTTCAAATTCATATTCCCTCGCAGTGGATGACTACTGGCTCTGCGACTTAGTTTCTTCCAATTATTGGTCTTGCTAGCTTATTAAATTCTTGATGTAACTCATTTCTTTTTAATTCAATATCATTAATTATGTCAAAATATTTTAATCTGTTTTTGTCTTTAAGCTTTTCAGCGAGTCTTTCTCTTTCGTTAAGTTTTCTTAATTGTGTTTCAAATTTGCTCAATTTTTTATCTAAAGCAAGGTATTCATTTTTAAAGTTTCTTCTAGATTTAAAATCTTCTAATTCCTTTTTGTCACCCTTGTCTATATATGATTTATAGCTGGTTACTAGTCCCTTGCCTGGTTTGTCTGGTGTCCCTCTTAAAAATTCTTTATATCTATAAAACTCTATTGCATCAGTATAATTTTCTGGTTCTGCTGTAAAAATTCTTCCAAAAGGTATTTCATTTAAAGTTACATCTCTGTTTATTCCCTGCGAAACATCTATTGCTTTTTCTATTCCGTTATAAGATCTTTCCGCTGTTGTATACATTCCTCCAAGATATGACTGTAGTAAATATTTAATTACATCTGGGCTAATGTTTATTGATCCAGGGTCCGCTTCTCCCCCTCCCTCAACCCCAAGGGCTGGTACATCTACTTGATTCAGCATTTTAGTAAAGTCTCTATAAAACTCTTCTGTATTTTTAAGTTTGGTAGATGATATTGGCAACTTGCTCCCAAAATATTGCTCTTTATATACAGGAGCTCCTGTCCATTTTTCGTTTATATAAACATCAAAAACTGGTTTAACAAATGAGGGTACTGCTGTTTTTCCTAAATCTACACTTTCTCCGCTGTATGCAATACCAACTGGAGAGAAAGCACCAACAGCAATTCCGCTTATGTCTTTAGCAAACTCAACGCCAGATCTTCTTTCATAACCAGCTATGTCTTTTGTGGCTGTTTCCATACCCATTCTTCCCATATTAAAGAAAATATTGTACCCATAGGGTAGAGGTATAGTTACAGCTACTGGCTTTCCGTTAACTTTATAAGTTCTTGTTTCTCTATCATATACTGGCTTACCTCTAGATCTTTTAACTCCAGGCAGCATTATTATAAGATTTCTTTCTTGTTCATGTTGTGGAATCTTATCAATAAATAATTTTCCATCTTCATCTTCTCCAGAAACAAGGGTGTTATACAAAGCAACTAAGCCTCCAAAACCTACTCCCCCAGCCATAACATATTTTTTAGCTTTTGATATAGGTTGATATTTCATCTTTCCGTTTGAATCAAATCTAAACGGAACCATGCCTCTGAAAAAATTAACATTACCTTGAACAGCTGCGTTTGCAAAAACATAAAAAGCATTTACATAAGGTCCAAGCCTTCCAGATCTATTAAAGTTAATTGTTAAGTTCTTAGCTAGATTTGCTGCATTTGCTATATCTGTTTTACTTGCTTTATCTATGCCTCCAGACTCTTTTACAAAAGCCTTAAATACTGCAAACCTAGATGCATTCTCTGCAACATTGTTAACGCTCTCTACAAATCTTGCTGTTGAGTTAAAGATCTTAACTGGATTTAAGGGTATGCCATCATGTGCCCTTGATAGGGTAAGCATTTCTTTTTGTATTTGATCTACATCCTTTGCATTTACATAACCAGTTTGACCACCATTTTCTAAAAATGCTCTAAAATATTTATGAGCTTCTGGGTTTGTTTCTTTTAGTCTGTCTGTAACATAACCATGTCTAAGCTCTCTTAAGGTTTTGACCATTGATTTAGGATTCAATGCACCCTTTAATTGTTTGCCTAAAGCCCTACCATCTGAAATTTCCTTTTCAGCTAATAAATTAAAATAACCAGTTTGGTAATCTCTGGTAAAGTTAGTAACAACAAACTCTGGTGAATAAGATGTATATAAAGCAGAAAGGGTGCTGGTTATGCCACGCATTAATCTTATAAAAGGATTCATAGTTTGATTACCAAACTCATCTAATCCTCTTGCAAGCCTTTCGTCTCTTATAACTAGGAATTTAGTTTTACCCTCTTCTTTAAAAGGTATTAAGGATTGTTCTCCATCCCATTTATGTGGTTTTTCAAACCTTTGAGCTCCTTTTATGTCCCATATATTTTTAGCTGGAAATTGTTTTATTAATGCGGCTAACTCTTTGTTAATTTCATTTCTTTCCCCGAGAACAGCAGCCTCAGATCTTCTAAGTATTGCTTGCTCTAATGGATTTCCAGCCTCAGACTTTCTGCCTTTAGCTTCTGGAATAATTGATCCATATAAAGACCTACCACCACCTTTTGGCTCGGGCTTACTGCTATCTATAGTATCAACAGCAAAACCTACCAAAGGAACATAGTATTGATAATTAGCATTCCAATCGGCAACAGTTTCTTCGCTTACTAAATCATTTTCAATATAAGATTGTCTTGTTTTATTTTGGTATGCATTAAGCATATCAAAAGCTTTTAAAAGATTTTTACCCATTTCGTTACTAGGTTTAGCAACATCAGTATCTGGATTGTATTCAACACCCATTTCACTGAGAGCACTGACTGCCTGGTCGGTGGAAATACCAGATCCACTGTCCTTGTATTTATTTAGAACATTCTCTCTTTTGGTTATCTGTCCTTTAATTACAGGAACTCTTTTTGCATCAGTCTCTTCTTCTAATTGTTTTCTTAGTCCTGGTAATTCTTGTTCGTACTTGGAGTTTATAAATTTATTTCTTTCTGGTGCGTGTAGATTTTTTAGAAACTGGTTAAAGTCAGCCTCTTTTATATTAGAGCTTTTTAAAAATTTTAATAACCCATCTACTTCTTTTACAGCATCGTCTAGCTTTGTTTTTACTTTTCCGTAAAAGGTGTCAGTAGATCTAATAATATCAAGATCTTTCATACCCTCTGGCAAATATGGTTTTAATTTACCCATAAAACCTTTAAGCCTATCAAGTTTATCTACGGCTAACTCTTGTATGTTTGAATATTGTCTAAATAAAAAGGATGAATCTCCTTTTGTAAGCATGGACCCTATGTCGGGCACCTGAACTGTTTCAGAAAGATCTACTGGTTCTTGGATTCTTCTTTCAATTCTTGTTGTTGTGATTCCTGGATCTCTATAGATTGAGTTGATTGACTCATCTCTTGTCCATCCATATTTTTCTGAGAAACTTGTGTCGACCTCATCAATTCTAGGTTGGAGCTTCCTGATGATATCGTCAGCCCTTCCTTGAAGATCGGATGAGATTCCTCTAAGACTTTGAATGTACCCTTCGCCATTTTTATTTTCCTTCCAGTCGTTGCTTAAATATCCTTCACTTGAAGCAAATTGTCCAGCAACATATGTTTCATTGTTTTCAAATTGTACCCCATCTAATGCATCTTTTACAAACTTAGCAAATTTAACATTAGGAACATCCAAGTAGCCAAAGTTAATAATTCTTGCTCCAGTCTTTGTTCCTATAGGGTTGTAGTCTGTAATTCCACCAGAAGCTTCCTCCATTGCTTTAGCTACAGCTACTGTCTCTGCTTCAGTTAAAGATCTTCCGATATCAATATCAATACCATTAAGCTTAGATTTGGCTATGCTTTTTTGAAAAAATGGTCTGTGGTATCCAACACCATCTTGTTTCAACAGAGTTCCTATAATAGCACTATAGGCTTCAATTTTCTCCACAGCCTCTGGCTGCATTTTTGCAAAATCTTCCTTGCCTGGTTTTCTTATTTTTGGTGCAGCAACAGCTGTTTGTGATCCTGGAGAAACCTTATCTTCAAAATATCCTGGTGCCTCAAATATTCCTGGTGATAATAAGTCTAGCTCTTTAGCAATAATATCATTGCCGCTCTCATCTAATAATGCTTTTGATATTGCAACATGGTATTCCTGAGATTGTTCATAAGGTGCGTCAAACATTTCGTTAAAGTGATCATTGGTTCTTCCTGGTATAGACTCCCAACTAATTTGACTTAAGTTTTTATTTATAGCATCAGCATAGTTAAATCCAGCCTCTACCACTTCTGTTCCCTCTTCTCTTGCTTTCCCCGCGACCCAAGCGGCTGCTTGTACTTGTTGTGGCTCCCATCCTATTTGATCAGCAATTTTATTTATCTCTTCTTCTACAAATCTATACTCTGTTATATTTACAGTATCCTTGCCGTATCCAAATAGACGCATCATCCATAAATCTACAGTTACTCCCTGTGCTTTAGTTGGGTCAATAACACGCATCAAATTATTATAGAAGTTATCTGTTTTTTTACCCTTCCATTCTTGACCGCTAAAAGCCTGCTCTAACTTTTTGCTCATTTCTTGTGGATATCTACCAGTCTCTATAGGCTGACCAGCCTTGTATTGATAAAAGGCTTGAAGTGCAAAACCTAAATTAGTTTCTACGCCTGTGCTTGGAGATGTTATTGCGATTGCTTGTGCTAACTTGTCTGCGTCTTCTATATTGTTGTTGGTTATATCTAAAATAGCTTTACTACTTTCTTCGTACCAGAACCTGTTTGGCTCTCCTTCCTTAACAAGACCTTTTACTTTCCTTCTTAGGGCACCAACCTTTCTTTGATTATCTACTCCAGGAGGAGCACCGACTATTTTTGGTAGCTCAGATCGAATACGCTCCCCGTCTTCTGTTCTGGTCTCAGCTTCCAGCTCGCTTGAGGGCTGTTGTTCCTGATTGACTGATCTAGTAGAGACATCAACTCCTCTTCTGGGAGGTACTTCAATGCTTCTAGGGGCACGTGATGATTGAAAAGCCTGTAATACTCTTGCATTTTTTTCTCTAAGGCTGTCAACTGATATTGCATCATTTAATCTCTCTATAAGTGCGAATGTTTCTGGAGCATTTTCTCTCAAGAAATCTTTATTAGTATAATATAAAGAATACATTTGTGCGAATGTCTCAGCCTTAATTGTACTCATCAAACTTTCATTTAATGCATTCATTTCAAAATATGACATGAGCTGGCTTAGGGGATATCTGAGCATTGCTCCTTCATGGTGTGCTTGAGGTTTGTTAATATGAATGTTTAACGCCTCCATCATAACAGCACCCCCATCAGGGTCAGTTATTTGCAACAAATTAGATCCGTCTGCAACCATGTCAATATTATTTAGATTTGGAATATTAAATAATGGTGATGTGGAAGATGCTGGTGTATATATTTGGTAGCTTGACTTCATATCTCTACCTAAACCAAAATCAATATGATGTGAAAGCTCATGCACAAAAGTGTGTGTAAGCTGTGTCTTCGCTCCAAGCTGGCTTGTGTAGTCAGATGTTTTCAAACCAATAAATGGGTTTAGTGCAATAGATTGTGTGGCAGGCTCATAAACGCCAAATGCTTGCACACCCTCTTGGGGGTCTACAGATTCAACTCCTATATATCTAAGATCTGTAAATATGTCTAGCGGCATACCCATATTTAATAAGTCTATTGTTGCTTTGGATAAGTTATTTGATTCGTCTAAACTAAGATCTCTAGTATTTCCAAGTCTTCTTGTATATATTTCTCTTGGTAATTGACCAAATTCTGGAATGTTTTTTAATGTTCCTTCATGAAACCTTCTTGGAAAAATAATTCTATTTCTAACAATGTCTAACTCATCTTGATTGTATGTGTCATTTTTTATGATAGAGTTTTCTGGTAAACCTTTTGTTTCTTCAAACTGCATACGCACTGTTTGATTATAGGCTTTGCTGTCCTTTTGCATTTCCTCGCCAACAATAAAGTTTTTAACTTGTTTTTTCTCTTTTGATAAAGGATCTATAAAAGAAAAATCTTTAAAGTTTTCTGGAAACTTTTCATTTACTTGATTAATAATTCCTTCTTGTTTTTCTACCGCTATCCTGCCTTCTACTGGGTCTTCTAATCTTATAAAGTTAGTATTTAAAAATGAGTCAGCCAAAAGCTCTTCTGCTGTAACTCCAGAAGTGTAATTGGGATCTAATATATTTATAGTTGCTTTATCTATGGCTTCATAATTTAAGCTTGAGTTATTTACCATAGTGTTAAAGTTTTCAATAAACTCTTCAAGTGCTGGATTGTCTTTGTTTTGTTTTATGTAGTTAGCTATTTCAGGAGAATACATAACCTCTCCCGTAGTTCTAATAGATGATATAGATCCTGATGCTATTAATGAAGCAAGAAAAGAATGTCCAGCAACATCTTGTAATACTTGAGCCATGCTTGGACCTTCATACAATGGGTTATTTCTATTGTCATAAGCTGTTCTCAGGTCTGACTCCAAGTCAAACATGGCTGTATTTACCTCTTGTAAAACACCATTTATAACTTCCATGCTAGTATCAGTTGCAACATCTATGAAACCATTTTGCATAATTTCTTTTGCAGTTTTGTTTCCGACTGGTCTTAAATATCTAAAAACAGGCAATGCCTCGGTTCCAACCTCAAGCAACCCCTGTATATTTCCATAGGCTAAAGCTGTTTCATGATCTTTGCCTTGTCTTTTTGCTTCTGCATAACTAACAGCTTGAGTTTGTAGTCCAAAATAACCAAGTGTTGCGGTTGCTGTTGGGGCTGTTAATCTTCCCCCGCTTAAACCATTTGCCACCATTGCTGTTGTAATTACAGCCATTGACTCTAATCCGCTAGAAACTGTTCTGCCATACTCTCCAAGATTTGAATCAGCCTGTCTTTTGTTTATTTTTTTATTTATGTCAGCAATTGCTTTTTGTGTATCTCTTCTTAAATCTTGCATTTCTTTTTCGTCTGCAAGTTTTTCTTCTTCTGACATTTCTGCATATCTCTTTGCTAAAAATGCTTGACCAAAATCATCATAACCACCACCAGCACTTATTGGCAATGGAATTGCTGTTTCGCCTTTTAATCGAGAAAATGCCTCTTCAGTAGATTGTTCTTTCCAGGATTCCCACATTATCTTTGAGCGATCTTTTAAATTTGCAGGAACATCTCTGGCTGCATCCATGGTGTATCTTAGGGTTTCAAAAAAAGCATCTGGGTATCGCTGATCAGCTTCATAGTTGTAAGCCATAATAGGCTTTACTGTTGTTTCTAATGCTATTTCAGCAGCTCTTAATGATAATCTTGTGGGTGATCCAATACCCTTGAGAGGGTTTGTCCAGTTAAAATCGTCTGCGGTTTTTTCTTGTATAGGTTGTTTAGGATCTTTTTGATCTTCCTCTTCCTCAATTAAAGGATCTGGTATTTTTATTCCTGCTAAAGGATCATCATATCTAAATTCTTGTGCCACACTACAAGCCTCTGGATTTTAAATAAGCGGTCATAAACGCTAAATATTTTTCGTCATCTAAAGATTCCCATGTTCCTGGCTCATAACCAGCTTGCTGAAATTCTGCTGCTGCCTCAGTTTTTATGGTTTCATAATTATTAATTTTTTGAGACATAGCGTTATCAAAGTCATCTCTTTTTGTATCAAATCTAAACACATTTCCATTAAGCATATAGAATGGTTGTCTACCATCACTAAACTGTGCAAGATTTCCATAAGTAGAGTATAGATTTGCAACCTCAGCTGTTATTTTGGCTGGATCAGCATATTTCATAACCAAGTCATCCTTGAACTTATCAAGGCTTTCTCCCTCTCTAAGGTTGTAAACAAAATCTCCAGTCCCATCATCTATTTTTTCTATATATTTTTTAGCTAAGTCTGTTTCTTTTAAATATAAATGTCTATAAAAAGCATTATCAGGATCTAGTAAGTCTGCCTCCCTTGCTGATTCGGCACCAGAAAAAACATTACCAATATAAGTTTCGCCTTCTTTTTTCATCTTACGATGCTGCTCAACCTGTGCATTAATCAAAGATTGATCACCTTTATAATTTACCATGCCCTTGGCTGCTTCTTTAAAAACTCTGTAGACACCAGGGTTATTAACCGCATACATTGCAAAATCTTTTTCTGCTGCAACCCTATCCACAACATCAGCGACAGACACCGCTTTTGCATCATCTCCTTCCATATCTTGTCTAATTTCTTTAGAGGCTCTTGCGTTGTCTGGCAAATAGGACATTTCTTCTACAAGATCATCCTGACCCTCATACTTGACCATAAACTTACCACCAACTAAAAGATTTGTGGTTCCTTGGATTGCATCAAAGTCTCCAGAGAAAGAAACGCTTTCTATTGTTCCTTTTTTACCATCTTTGGATACAAAGTCCTTACCTTGAAAAAGATTTAATCTTTCTTTAAATATTGTACTTAAGACATCAGAGTCTTGTTCAACAATTGATGCAAAGTCACCTGCTTCTATTTTGGGTGCAATTCTTTCCCAGCCATTCATATATTTATCATCAACGAATTTAGTAAAGTCTAAATTATCTCGTAAAAAATATAATGGCTCTTCAAGCATGCTTGCAGCCACAGTCTCATTGATTTGACCTTCTGACAACAGTCTATAAATGTTTATTAATTGTGTCACAGATTTTTGGTCATCAGCGTCTTGTATTTGACTCATTGTTTGATCATATACAAGTCTCTCTGTATCGTTTTTTGTTTCAGCGGTAGAGAGTTTTAGTGCATCTACTTTGCTATTATTAATTAATTGAAGTTCTGTAAATGTTAAATTTTCTTGAGGCTTATCCTTTAGTTCGCCAGGAGTAAGTTTTGACATTCTTTCCTGCTCTTTTCTTTGCTCAATACTAAGCTTGTAATCTTCTTGTCGTAAAGACTCAGTAGCAATTCTAGACTCTGTGAGTCTACCCATTCTCTCTTCTTCTTCTTTTTTTCTTTCACTGTCGGCAAGCATCATATAATAGCCAAAGCCGTCTTTGAATCCTGATGAAAAACTCATTAATCAAATATCTTCTTAAGAAGATACCCTCCTGCTACTGCTAATAATACCCATGGTGCTGCTGCTGCCATACCAGCCATCATGCCGCCACTGGCAGCTGCTCCTGCTGCTGCTCCAGTGGTTGCCGCTCCACTTGCTGCTGCTCCACTTGCTGCTGCTCCAGCTGCTCCTGCACCTCCTGCACCTGTTGCAAGACTTCCAGATAAAACACCAAAACCTCCACCTGCTCCTGCTGCTGCACCGCCTTGTGCTGCCGCACTTGCAGCCGCTTTGGTTGCTGCTCTTTTAGCTAGTGCCGCTTTTGCTTTTGGTATAAGACTTGCTCCAGCTATGCCTCCGACAGTTCCTATAATATTCATTTGTGCAGCATCTTTTTGTGCTTCTAATTGCATGTTTGCAACTTCTTGTTGCGTTTCTAATTGTGCTGCTTTGGTTAACCCAGCTAAAGCTTGT
>Ga0222719_10002490_pt1 | contig 16767 bp, 18 predicted proteins | sample C33_34DmetaG_FD_165039 | JGI IMG/M metagenome (GOLD analysis project Ga0222719, IMG submission 165039) | Estuarine water microbial communities from San Francisco Bay, California, United States - C33_34D | ecosystem: Environmental > Aquatic > Marine > Unclassified | place: USA: California... | reverse complement strand
AATTGTTTGCGTTCAGGTAAAGCAACAACGCTACTACCTACGGAGTTGATCGGAATATTTAAACCAGATCTTGCGGAGCTGATCAACGATTATCCTGTAATAGCAACTAAGATGCTCCAAGCTGTCTCAGTTATCCTAGCTAATAAAATTCAGCACCTTAGTTTCGAAATAAGAGAATTGAGAGAAAAAATAGGCCAATATGAATCTCCTTAAAAGAGAACATCTTAAAATTTTATTTTTTATAACCCTATTTTTAGTTATGGTAGGGGCCTTGTTTTCATTGCCAAGGTTGGCCATACCTATAGGTGTCGCTTACATAATTTATTTAGTTTTTAGGCCCTTAATATCTATTTTGAGAAAATTTCGATTGAACCGAAATACCTCTGTTTCTATTGTATTTGGATTGTTTCTATTTCTTTCAATATTTCCTGTTATTAAAGTTGTTCCTACTATTACTCAAGAGGCAGAAAGGCTTACTTCTTTTTTACCACGTGTGGAGAGTTATTTAAAAAAAGGATATAAGGAGGTTAAAAGTCATATTGAAACTAAATTAGGATTTAAACTTGATGAGCAAGAAGATTTTCCTATTGAAATATTAAAAATCAGTACAAATACTTCAAAGGTTGTTCTCATGAGCATACCTAAATATTTGGGTTCATTATTAGAATGGACTCTTGTAATTCCTTTTTTCCTTTTCTTTATGCTTAAGGATGACGGGCAATTTAGACGTTTTATATTAGGTATAACTCCAAACTCCATATTTGAAAGATTTTATAATCTCTACCATCAATTTAATAAAAATCTCGGGGATTATATTTTTGCTAAATTTATTGAAGCTACAATTATTGGTGTAATAATTACTTCTGGACTGCTCATTATTGACTTGAATTTTGCTTTTTTATTCGGACTTATCGCGGCCATTACAAATATTATTCCCTATGTAGGCCCAATACTTGGGGCCATACCGGCCATAGTTGTAGCTTATGCAGAGTTTGAGTTTTCAAGTAGCTTTTGGGCAGTAGGAATACTCTATCTCGTGGCCAACACTATAGACTTAGCGATTGTTTTTCCTCTTCTTATTTCTAAGATTGTTAACTTGCACCCTGTCGTTGTTGTGGTTAGCGTTATCCTTGGCTCTCAGCTTTTTGGCCTCATTGGTATGATAATATCTATCCCCGCAGCTGTAGCAATTAAACTTCTTCTCCAAGAACTCATTTCAGAGCTATATGAAACCAGGGATTACTAGACACTAATTTGCACTGGTGATAATCTCCGAATGCCATGAAAACTATACATCTAATTATATCCTGCACCTTTTTACTTTTCTTGTCTTGCGCTGCAGAGCGCCCTAAGGGAAAGACTGAAGCTGAAATCTTGTTTAAAGAGGCCAAAGAAATGATCGTCGAAGGACGGTATATTTTGGCCAATGAACGACTTAACCAATTAAGAAGTCAGTATCCTTACAGTTACTACTCAACACACGCTGAACTTCTTCAGGCCGATATTCTTTTTGAGCAAGAAAATTTTGTTGAGTCTGCAAGTGCATATACTTTATTTCGTGATTTACACCCTACAAATAAGAAAATGGATTATGTGACTTTAAGAATTGCAGAATCCTATTATAAACAAATACCCTCCACCTTTGATAGGGACCTGACTCCTGCTCACCAGGCAATAAAATACTATAATGAGTTATTAAGAAAGTATCCAGGCTCTAAATTAATTAAAGATGGGTTAGAACGAATTAAAGAATGCCAGGATCTTATAGAGAAAAAAGAAAAGTATATTGCTGACTTCTATTATAAGACAGATGTTTTCGTTGCCGCTCGTTACCGTTACCTTGATATTCTTGCAAGGTTCCCCAATAATAAGGTTTTGAGTAACCACGCAATTAGAAGGGTCCTTGTCACTTCAGTCAAATTAAAGGACTTCAAGGCCTGTATAGGCCACTATAATCAATTCGAATCTCTAATTGATCCTGTTTACAAAGGAATGCTTCAAGAAATCTATAAAACGTGTCAAAATAATATCACCAAGGAGTGAGAATGACACAGTTAACAGAGATGGAACTTGTTAAGCTAGGAGAAAAATACTTTCACAATAATGAGTTTGATAAGGCCAGAAATGTTCTTAATGAGGCCATAGAGCAAAATAATGCCAATAAAGATGCGTTTTTCCTTTTAGCAAATATCTTCCATACACGCGGTGAAGTTGGCAAGGCCATAAAGGCCTTCAAAAAAGTTTTAGAAATAGATCCATGCCATACTGATGCTTCTATTAGCTTGTCTGTTCTTTATAATGACATCGGAAAGTACGATGAAGGCAAAAAGATTTTTGAAATGGCCAATGAAAGGGTCAAAAATAAAAAAACCAATGAGAAAGTAGAAGATATTCATATTAATAAGAAGTTTTCAACGAGGCACTTTGAGCTTGCTGAACTGTATATGACTTATAATAGATTTGATGAGGCCCTTTTTGAGTATAATAAGGCCATTAAATTAGACCCTGATAATCTTATTGCGAGAATAAAAATTGCTAAAGTTTATGCTAAAAAAGGTTTTATAGGTAAGGCCTTTGAAGAACTTAGAAAACTTAAAACAGAATACCCAGAATACCTCGAGGCAAGAGTAGCACTAGGTGTCCTTCACTACGCTAATGGAAACGTTTTAGAGGCCCAAACAGAGTGGGAGAGAGCTCTCACAAAGGACCCACTACACAAAGATGCATCAATGTATTTAAATCTTTCTAGAACAGCAACTGAAACAAGGCTTAATTAAGCTTCAAGTTGTGGGTTTCTACCTGGAGCTTTCTTATCGAAATTTTGATCGTTTGTTCCATCAGAGCTTTCAGAGTTTTTATCAAGCTCAACTATTGTTCGTTTTGAGTCATCTGAGACTTTTCCAATATTCATTTTGAGTTGATTGTACATAGGAAATCTAATTTCCAATTTACTATCTTGAAGTACGATCTGTCTGGCGAAATTAGTTTTGTTATTTATGATAACAGGTGCTTTAAGGTTGGCAGACATTTCCTTAACATCGGTTGGTATTGTTAGGATTGTGTAAACACAAGAGTCGTTTTCGTTTTCTAAATCAAGGCTATTAAGCTCTGAGGGAAGTAAACAAATAGAATAATCTGGCTTAAATATTTTGGGTTCAATAATTGGAAAGGCCGTAGCTTCATCATCAATTGATTGTAGCCAAAGAATGAGGGTTTGATCACCTGGATCTACAACGAAAAACTTTTTAAGATTTTCGAAGCCTAAAATACCTTCTTTAAAAGTAATGATATCTTTTTTATCTACGTCTAAGTCACCAAATCTACTTGTATGAATTTTCACTATGAGTCCTCCAGTGGGCCCTTTGAAGTAAATTACCTGATTGATTCTAACAGTCAGTTGATAAAAAGAGCAAGGAGGAATTTATTTCTTAGAGAGGTCATCTTTAAGTGAGTCTAAAACACTGCTATCAGCTTTTGAAGCCTCTAGGTTTTGGTCTTGAATGGCCTTATAAACCTCTTCTCTGTGAATTTTTGTCTCTTTAGGTGCTTTGATGCCCAAGCGTACTTGTTTTCCTTTAATTTGGACTACAACGATTTTAATATGGTCATCAATGGCTATGCTCTCTCCGAGCTTCCGTGTCAAAACTAGCATAAATTATCCAATTAGGTTTTATTACCTTCCTGATAAGTCTAATGGTGGATCATATATTATTTTGCTACACAAAAATCAAGTGAAAAGGAGTAAAACTATCTTTATTTTATGAAATTGAGTAGAGATTGGTTGATTGTAGCATTTCCAACCTTATAAGCTGCTTGCAGAGTGTCATTATTTTTCTGAATATCTGAAAAAAGGTCAGCTATATCTGCGTCAACAAGCTCACTTCGCCTGGCCTTGTTATTGATAGTGTCCATTTCAACAGAATTAATGGAGTTTTGGACGCTTCGCGATATTGAGCCAATCTTTGTTCTCATCGTTATGAGTCGGCTTATACTATCGTCCATCTTAACTAAAAGGTTTTGTATAACTTTAGGTTGGTTATTTTCTAGTGCAGAGGTAAGCATAGATAATAAAGCAAATATATTACTTTTTTTTCTATAACCTTGAACTTGATATTTAGCATCCGTTGATGCCAAATCTCTACCCTTATCAATGAATTCTTGGTTTCTTTTTATTTCTTCAGGAGGTTCATCTCTTAAAAGCTTATTTCTAGAGTTTTCAAAAATAGGGAATTCATCTAAAGGGTTAGGTGTTTGTGAAGAAACAGTATCAGAGAAGAAAAAAACTTCTTCACCAGTTAGATTTATCGGTACAAAAAAGTCTTTAGAAATTTCAATTGTGATATGCCCGTTGTCTCCTTTATAGGATCCATCAGATTCAAAAGGTTTCGATAAAGTTGAAAAACCCCCAAAAATATACTTATTCCCAATTCTTTTGTTGGCGACAGAGAGAGCATGATTTCTTAATTGAAAAACCTCATTCGCAATATTTTTCCTGATTTTATCATCATAAAAGTCAGAAGATTGCTGTATAGCAAGATCTTTTGCTTTCATAAGAGTTTCTGTTATTTGTACAAGGCTGTCTTCGGTCGCATTAAGATGTAATTGGGCCAAAGATGCATTTTTTAAATATTGAGAATTGTCTTTATTTCTTGACGTAATTGTCATGGCCTCTATGTTGGCCATTGGATCATCACTTGGCTTTCTTACTCTTTTTAAGGTAGACCCCTTTAACTGAAGGTCTTCCATCCTTGACTTTGACTTACTTAGGTTAAAGTTAAGAGCTGTTGAATTACTATTTTCCGATACTCGTGACATATGACTCCTATGGCATTATCCCGAGGACAGTATCGAATAGCTCACCAGCAGTTCTCATTACTCTTGCTGATGCATCGAATGCCCGCTGATAGCGAATCAGGTTGGAAGCTTCTTCATCAATTGATACACCACTAATACGCTCTCTAATGGTTTCCATTTGAGTGAGAAGTGATTTAGATTGTTCTTGATCGATGTCAGCTTTTCCGGCCTTTAGTCCTATATCAGCTATGGATTTTAAATATTCTTCTTCAAAAGTAGTTGTATTATTATGAAGTATTTTTTGATGCTGAAGTTTAGATATTGCGATAGCAACTCTATTGTCCCCAGGCTTGTTGGGCGCCAATCCCGACGCAATATTGGTAAGATCAGACTGAACTTCTTGACTAACAAATATTTTATGAGCAGCACCATCTTTTTCTGAGATATTTTCGAAGAAGTTGATACCTGTTAAAGGGCCTTTATCATCAAAACTTGCTGCGGTTCCATCTTCGGAAATTTCTACTTTCCTTGAGGCGAAACCTTGATTATGGATATTATTAACTGCTTTTGAAAATTGGAATGCAACTTGGTCAATACTATTTTGAAGACCTAGGATATCTTCATTTCTTGCCTTGATGAGGGCCTCCATACGGCCCCCTCTAAATTTGTGAGTAATAGGGTTGGAGGGTCGCCCTTCAAAATATAGCATTAAGGAGCCTTCCATATTATTAAGAGATTCTTCTTTTGATACTCGTCCGGTTCGAAGACCGATCATTTTCACGCCTGATACAATAGTTCCTACACCGTCGATATTAACGTTAAAATTTCCCCGATTATCTTCATAATGATGTATTTTGAAAAACTCACTTAAGCGCTTTAATAAACGGTCTCTATCGTCCCGAAGGTCACCTGTTTCGTTCCCTGAAACTTCAAGGTTCCTTATTTTTTGATTAAGCTTTGTAATTTGATTTAGATAGGAATTTACTTCTTCAACAAAAGTTTCCATCTTTTTATCAATATTGTTTGAATGATCATCTAATGCCTGTCTCGCTCTTCTAAAATCTCTGGAAACCATAATTGCATTATCTCTAACTAGAGAGCGTATACTTTCATCTTCTGGGTTGTTTGCAAGTTCTCTAAAAGAGTTAAAAAATTTAGTAAGGACCTGATTTAGACCTTCCCCATCCACTTCATTAAAGATTTGTTCAATATCTTTTAGAATTATTGACCGCTCATTATAAAATCCATTTTCCGATAAACTACCTTGCAGTCTATTCTCAACGAATTGATCATGCACCCGCTTAATAGTTTTAACATCTGCACCTGTTCCCATAATGACCCCACTTTTTAAATGAGGTGCATTTGCTTGCTGAAGAGTTCTTTGGCGGGAGTAACCCTCAGTATTAACATTGGAGATGTTGTGAGAGGTAGTTTCTAACGCTTTTTTCGATACGCTTAATCCAGATCTACCTATACTAAATAAGTCCGCCACAAATAATCCTTATGTTCTATATTTTGTTGTACCAAGAGAAGTATAGGTCTTATAGGGTCGTTCTCCCATAATACCCTTTTTTAACTCGTCAAGATTCTTTACCGCTCTGTTAATATAAAGCTGGTTTTTCTTGTTTTGTTCTTGAGTTTTTTCAATAAGGTCAATAAGAAGATTATTAAACCGCTGTAAATGATTATAGCTTTTTAATTGCTCGAATTTTGTAATAAAAATAAGAAGCTCTTTAATAGAAGAAATGTTTCTATCGTTATTTAATAGTCCCTTATAGCGTTCATCTATTGTCTCATTGAGGTTTTCAATAACTTCTTTTCGCAATTTTTCAAGCAAAGAAATTTTATTGATTATTTTTTGTTTATTATCAATAATTACTTCAAGGCGATCGATATCGTTATCAAGAAGACATTCATACTCATCGCAGGTAGCATTAAACAATCGAGTATGCTCTTCACAAAACCTTTTCCAAAGGTCAGTTACTTGAAAATATAATATTTCTGCAAGCGGGTCTTCACTCATCTTTTTTAATTTTTCATTTGAGACATTCATTCATTTACTCCTAAAACTTTTGATCCATTATGCTATCAGCTAATGCATCGAGGTCCACCTTATAAGTGCCATTTGCAATTTGTTCTTTTAAAGATGCAATTTTTTGACTGTTATCGATATCAGGCGCTAAATTGGCATAACGTTTAATTTTTGAAAAATCTTTAATGCCATCATTTATTGTAACATTCGTATCACGTTGAATAAGATTATCTCTTTTCAATTGCTTACCGGAATCGATATTACTTCTCTCGCCTCCGAGTTTGTTTTTTGTATTAGTTATTGTTTCCCTTTTCTTTGGGAAGAAAAAACTTCTTTCTTTTGGTTTAGTTATTTTACTCATTTTATTCCTCTATATCGACTTTGTTTCTTTTGAAACGTTCGATTAAATCTTTTTGGTTTTGAAGGTAATGCTCATAAGTTATTTTATTACGATAACGATGAGGGTAAATTTGATCAAGAATTAACTCTTGTACACCTGTTCCATTATTTTGTTGGGCCATCGCTTTTGAATATTCGTCACTCATATAACTTTCGTAAATTTGGTTAGCTGTACTAGGTTCTTCATTACGTGAAACTGTTGCCTTCATTTTTTGAATCATTAGCTTAGCAAATTGGGAATCCATATCACGGGCAATTTTTTTAATTTCTTCGGGAACATATTCAAGGTTTGATTTAGAAGACTTTCTTTGGATATTAATAGGAGACTTTTGCTTATTTAAAGCAACTCCTTTATTTATGAAGTTTTTAATATCCATAGTCCTTCCATGGTCATAAAAGGGGCATCATGTCCCTTTCCACTATTTTATCATTACTCTCTATAATTTTACATATGATGTAAAATTTATAACAATTCTATATCCCCAACGAGAGATCCATTCCTTTTAAGGGTTTGAAAAATGGAAATCAGGTCTTCTGGAGAAGCACCAAGGGCATTTAATGCCTTTACGACGTCATTAAGCTTTGCTTTATTATCCATAAAATAAAGCCTCTTTGGGGCGCCCTCTCCTTCTGCCTGATTGCCTTCACCACCTATCTGAATACTAAGATCACCATGGCTAATAGCCGCTGGCCGTAACATAACATTTCCACCGGCTACAATGGTTCCAGTCCTCTCATTGATTACAATTTTCGCTTTTACATCTTGGACAACGTCAAAGTTTTCGATAATGGCCATCAATTGAACTACTTTACGTTGGTAGTGCATCGGTACTATAAGATCAACTGTAGTTGCATCTCTTGAAATTGCAAATTTACCACCAAGCTCTTCATTGAGAGTTCTTTCTATCCTTGCCGCTGTTGTAAAATCTGGGTTTTTTAAACTTAGACGTAATGACTTTTTCCTATCAAAATTAAGTTCAACTTCTCTTTCAACAATTGCTCCATTTGGTATTGTTGCTCCGGTGGCAAATTTTGCCCCACTCTTAAGCCCCCCAATAGAGAGTTGCCCTGAAGCTACGGCATATATATTTCCATCACCACCTTTCAGTGGCGTTACAAGTAGAGTACCGCCTGCGAGGGAAGCAGCATCCCCTATGGATGAAACATTAATATCTAGCTTTTGACCAATTCTAGCAAATGCGCCCATTTTAGAAGTAACAATAACAGCAGCAACGTTCTTAGAGCTGACTTCATTCTGAGGGTTAAGACCTAGCTTTTGAAACATTCTTTTCAATGAGTTATTAGTGATTTCACCACCGCTATCTCCCGTTCCATTAAGCCCAATAACAAGACCATAACCTATAATAGGATTTTCTCTTACTCCTTTAACTGTAACTAAATCTTTAAGCTTTGAAGAGCTTGCATAAGAATTAAAAGAGAAAAATGTTAAGGTTAATATTATAATAATTTTCATTTTCACCTCAATACATGAACACTAGATTCTAAAATCTTATTGGAAGAAACACTATCGTCATCAGATATATCTTTTCTAGCAACAAGGACTTGTATTTCCAAAAGCCTTTTTCTTCGTTTGTATAATAAGGACTTTCTGCCTCTTAATAATAGATGGTCCTGATTAATCTCTTCGATAATAACAGATGAGATTCTATCTACAGACTTAGAGTTATCCTTTTCACTCGCTCCAGTTGCTGGTGGAGTAGTGGGGGTGGCCGTATTATCTTTGTCTTTGTTCTTTGCTTCTTTAGCAGGGTCAGGAAAGGCCCTTTTTAACTCCAAGACAATCTCATCTTTAAACTTTTTAAATACATCTATAATAATAATATCCCCGAGCTTTTTTTCGGTGTTTTTTGTGAAAAGGTAGCTGTCATTACCTGAGCCAGACCATAAACTTCCTACTTTTTCATTGTCATATAAATCTTCAGCCTTGGCCCTTGATTTAGGAACATACTTCCTCTTAACTGAAGGTTTTAGGTTTTTGACATATTTAGAAGTGAGGCTAGTCCTTCCAGAGGCTTTATTTTCTCTACGGTATTGATCAAATGTATTTATATTAGGTCTTGGTCTAAGTATGTTTTCTTGGCGATCTAAATCTCTATGCATTTCATTTATATAAGATGCGCATCCATAGAAAGAAAATAGAAAGATCGTAAGGATAAAATTTTTCATAATTTTATTTTCACCTTATTAAAGTCAACTACTTCTGCAGTAACGACTTTATTAGTTTTTGTATTTTTAATTTTTATGCTTTGATATAATTTACCGTTATTCATCGGAATCCCTGTAGATGAAATGAAAAATCCACTGCCATCTAAAATAATTGAAGTTGGTCTTCCAATTCTAACAAGGTCAACTTTTGTAACATCGTTAATATTAAGTGGTGCGCTTTTCACTATTGGTCTCGAGGGCCTATAAAACCTAATTAGTTTTAAATCTGTAAAATAATTGTTGGGATGAGATACAAAGATATCTCTTAATTCAACTTGGCCTTTGTCTAAAGGACGCATAGATGGAGATATATTTGTTGTAGCCACTAAAGCGGATACCTTAAACTTCAACTGAGCAGTAAGCCATAGTGGCTGAGTACTTTTGAATATAAGAGATATATTTTTTAATCCTGGTAGTTCGCAGTTACTACATTGAATATTGTATTTTTCACCGTGATCAAGCCCAAATCCAAAACTTCGATCTAAAACTTGTATATTATCAAATAAAATATCTTGGTTTTTAATCTTTATATTTTTTCGAAGGAAAAATGATAGAGGGATAATCTCAATCTTTTTTGGACGAATACTAATATACTCAGTTAGCCCTTCCTCACTAAGGATTGAATTGATTTTATTATCATCTATTGTTCCACTTACTTCTTGAACTAGACTAATAAACTTTTCCAATACTTTCTTGGGGCAGCTTGTTTCCTTTATTAACGAGTTTTTCTTGGTATTGATTTGGTCACGATTAGTGATGAGTCTGTCATAGGTTTTAATCTCACAAGCTTGTGAGGCTAGACTTAGAATTAAGAATGATGAAAAAATTATGTATTTAATCATTTTAAGCTATTCACCGTTTGTAGCATTTTATCTGCGACTCCCATTACTTTGGAATTCATTTCATATGCTCTTTGAGCTCGAATGAGGTCTGTCATTTCAACCATAATGTTCACATTTGAGGACTCAAGGGCCCCTTGTTGAATATTCCCAGCATTGCTTTGACCAGCAATATTTTGAATGGGAGCACCACTGGCCGTCGAAGGCCTATAAAGATTTCCTCCTTCACCTTGAAGTCCAGGAGGGTTAATAAAGGTAAATACGGGAATTTGACCTAAATTTTGAGGCTCTACTTGATTAGTGAAAAATACCTCAACAGTGCCATCGTCAGTAATATTAACAGATTTAGTACCAGGAGGTATGTTAAAGCCAGGAGCTAATGGATAACCATTGCGGTTAACAATAATACCATTAGAGTTAACACTAAATGCTCCGTCTCTTGTATATCTTAATTGACCGTTGGGAAGTGTAATGGCAAAAAAACCAGATCCATTTATCATTAGATCAAATGGGTTATTAGTCATCTTAGGATCACCTTGAGAAAAGTTTCTTTTAACAGCACTAACCCTTGAGCCTGTTCCAATTTGCACACCAACATTTTTAACAGTGTCGGCGCTTGTTCTGCCACCAGCCTCTTCAATGGTTTGGTATAAGAGATCCTCTGTTTCAGCTCTACCTTTTTTGAAGCCATTTGTATTAAGGTTAGCTATATTATTCGAAATAGTATTAACTTCGGTTTCTTGTGATGCCATCCCATTAGCTGCCGTATTAAGAGCACGAATCATTGAGGAAGCATCATTCATTACCCATAAACCTAAAGGTAGTATAAAATAAATAATTTTCATAAGATCCCTCCTGGATCTAAAACTTAGATAGTTCTGTTAACGATCTTCCTGCCATTGAGTCATATGTCTTAATAGCTTTTTGTATAGATTCGAAATGTCTATTTGCACGTATTAAGTTAGTCATTTCTTGAACAGCATTTACATTACTTTGCTCTACATGACCTTGATAAACCAAAGAGTTTGCTTGTGTTGAAATATTATCGTTATCATCATTTATAAAAAATGAGTTCCCTTCTTTTTTTAACGCCTGTATATCTTTAAACTCTTTAATTGATAATTCAGAAATTTTTTGGCCATTCTTAAATACTTCCCCCTGATTATTGATTACGAGTTTTCCATCTTGACCAATATTTATACCTCGTTCATTGGGTTGTGGGAGTATTTGAGATGAACCTTCATTACTTTCCGGTATCTCTAGCTTTGATAAAACTAAATAACCATCATTAGTCTTTAAAAAACCCTCTCCATCAAGGCTAAAGGTTCCTCTCCTTGTGTATCTTATTCCATTTGGAGTTAAAACTTCAAAGAACCCCTTACCATTAATCGCTAGATCGAGAGGCGCTCCTGTGGGTACAAGTTGACCTTGCTCGAAGTTTGTATAACTACCATCTACTTTAACAAACCCATGCTCGGCCCCATAACTTTTATAAAAATCTTCCGGGGCCCATTCTTTATGGGGTAAGTTTATGTCTTCAGAATAGCCTTTTTCGAATTGAGTAAGGTGCTCCTTAAATGTAAGAAGATCCTTCTTAAATCCTGCTGTATTAGCGTTGGCCACATTATTGGCGATAGTTTCAACATTCCTTTGTTGTGCCAAAGCGCCAGAAAGTGGTACCCATAATTCTTTCAAGAACCCTCCTGCGTGAGTTTCCTAGGTAAAATATATCAAGCGATGTGCCAAAAACTCTACACGAGGAAAATTTATCCATGGAAACAAGGGGTTAGTTAATGTAATCTAGCCCATGTTTTTGCTATAATCAGGTACTTGACCTTGCTGCAGGGTCAATTTTATGACATATCTGGAGGAATATTGAAAAAAAGCGATATAGATTTTGAAAAGTCTCTTGAGAAACTTGAGGGAATTGTTGAGAAACTTGAGTCTGGTGAGCTCTCCTTAGAGAAAAGCCTCAAAGAGTTTGAACAAGGTATGGATCTCTATAAAAAATGTAAAAAAGTATTGGATCAGGCCGAAAAAAAGATCACAAAGCTAAGTAAAGATTTAAAAGAAGAAGACTTGGATTAAAGTTTGAAGCTTTTATTTATATTTATTATTTTCTTTGGCTGTTCACGTTTTTATTCTAAAGATGAGATTGTTCAATCAGATAAATTAGATACAGAATTCAATACGGTAACCTTAGATACCCCTAAGATTTATGCTAACCCTAAAATTAAAGCTACAGAAATTGGGGAGGATTCAATGGGGCCATATCCAACTATTGAACAAGAGGCTCAAGAAACTCTTCAAGAAAAAAAAGTTCCTATCGTTGGTCTCGTTTTTGGGCCAGGTTTACATAAAGCTATTGCTCATGTGATTTTTTTAAAACATCTCAATAGGAGAGGGGTTAAAGTACACCTTGTTTCCGGGCATGGACTGGGGGCTTTGATAGCAGTTTTGTATGCTAGTGGAGTAACACCTCAAAAAATGGAATGGCTTTTTTATAAGTTCTTTAATGAAGCTAGAGGAGAGAAAGTATTTTCTTCTACCTGGTTAAAGATATTAGATAGGACGGTAATTTCACATATTAAAATTAAAACATTACAAGAGTTGCAAATTACGACATATCTACCATCGAGCAGGAAAGTTAATGGCCTTTATGGGAGTGGAAACTTAAGAGATATTATAATAGGTCATCTAAAAAGATTTAGTCATGAGGTAACCTCGAAAAATATAGTTAATAAAACTAACTTTTTTAGTCATAAATTTTTTTACAAAATAGGTGTTAATTTACTCATCGGGATTGATGTCATCAATGAAGATATAAGTTTTGATAGACCAGATGAACAACTTTTAGGCTTGTTTTCCAAAGTCTCTTCGAAGTTAAAAAAAGAGAAGAGCATAAGAAACGAGTATATTTTTAGCTTAAGTAGTAAAGGGTTTGGATTGGATTCGTATAATGACCCTATGCCTTATATGAAAGAAGCAGAAAAGCAAAGTGCTCTATTTGTTAATGATATTGCACGTATGGTAAAACAATGGAATAAGAATCACGAGAAAGAATAATTATATGAAAAAAATGTTTTCAAAGATTTTTTATACCTTATTTATTTCAATCATTTTGGGTACTTTAATGATTGGTGCAATTATTGGTTACTTCTCAATGGATCTTCCTAAAATTCAAACTCTTGCCGATTATAGACCTTCTATCCCTAGTCAAATCTTGGCAAAGGATGGAACGGTTTTGGCCGAATTAGGTATTGAGAAAAGAGAAATTATAGCCTTTGAAGATATCCCTAAGCAAATAGTTGACGCCTTCCTTTCCGCTGAAGATGATTCTTTCTATGAGCACAAAGGAGTTGATTATCTAGGAGTACTTAGGGCCTTGATAAAAAATATCAAAGCAGGTCGTGTAGTACAGGGAGGAAGTACTATTACTCAGCAAGTGGCAAAATCTCTGCTATTAAGCCGAGAAAGATCTATTTCAAGAAAAATAAAAGATTTCTTGCTTGCGCAACGAATAGAAAAAAAGTTTACAAAAAAAGAAATTTTATTCCTTTATCTTAATCAAGTTTACCTAGGTGGAGGTTATTACGGAGTTAAAACCGCCTTCAGAGGATATTTTGAAAAAGAACTAGAAGAAGCAACAATTGCGGAAGCTGCTTTAATAGCGGGTTTATTAGTAGCGCCAGGGCGCTATTCTCCTTATAAAAATCCAGAATACTCTAAAAAAAGACAAATGTATGTTTTAGGAAGAATGCTAGAAACTGGTAAGATCACAAAATCTGAATATAATTCTGCGAAAGAAGAAAAGATTAAAATCTCACTAAGAAAACCCTCTTTTTTTAAAGCAGGCTATTTTACTGACTGGGTTCTTCAAAGAGTTATTAAAGAAGTAAGTAAAGAGAAATTTCTTTCCGAAGGGTTTAGAGTTCAAACGACTTTAGACTATGAACTTCAAAAAATCGCTGAGAGGGAAGTCTTTTTAGGTGCTAAGGAAATAGATAAGAGGCAAGGCTTTAAAGGGCCGATAAGAAAAATTGATCATTTATTTAAAATCACTGAAGAAGAGCAAAAAACTAGATTTGCAAAAATCAATGATGAATCAACATATTTTTTATTAGTTGGCAGAGGAGAAAAAGAATTTCAATACAAGCCGAATGAAGAAGAGTTTCAAAGTATTATAGACAAAAGGATGGAGTTTGAGAGTCTTGTTAATCTGAGAAACTTCTTTTCTGGCAATATTGAAAAAGATCAGCTTCTTAGCTTCTTGAAAGTTGACGAAAGCTATGAGGCCATAGTCACAAAAGTTAATGATAAGGCCAGACTAATATTTTTTAGTATAGGTGGGGTCAGTGGAATAATAAGTTACGATGGATTTAAGTGGGCGCACGAAAGAGAGATTAGTGAAAAGAAAAATTTACTTCCTTATATAACCAAGCCTTCAACAATTGTTTCACCCGGTGATGTTATTTTAGTCAATATAAAGAAAAAAAATACAGGTGTTTGGCCACACATATACAGTAGTTATAGGGAAAGCTTGTCGACTAGTAAGTCAACGCGTTTACAAAAGAAGGTTGAGCTTCTTAAAAATGAAAGCTATCTATATGCTACCCTTGATCAAAAGCCAGAGGCTCAGGCCGCTTTGATTTCTTTATCACCTGAAACCGGTGAGATCCTTTCATTAGTTGGTGGAACAAACTATATTGATTCTAAATTTAATCGTGCTATTCAATCTAAAAGACAGCCAGGTTCCTCTTTTAAACCTATACTCTTTGCTGTTGGCCTAGAGCATGGTCACACACCTGCTTCAATACTTCTCGATGCCCCGGAGGCATTAGCTGGCGTAGATGAAAGGTTAAATTGGAAACCAAGAAATTATGATGGCATTTTTAAAGGACCAATAACCTACAGAAATGCACTAGAACAAAGTAGGAATGTGCCAACTATCAAACTTGCAGAAAAGTTGGGTGTGGAGACCATATTAGATTTTACTAAAAGAATTGGTTTTAATGCTAAACTCGATGAGGACCTTAGTTTGGCCCTCGGATCTTTTGGGGTTTCATTGTTAGATATTGTTTCAACATATGCAATATTTCCAGCAGGAGGAAAAATGATCAAACCTCGTGCAATTATTTCTGTTGTTGATAGAGATGGAAAAAGCTACAGCGTTAATAATATAGTTAAAGATGATGAGGCCATAGAAGACGAAGAAAGTGTGACAGATTTAGAAGAGACAAAAGAAGTTGATACAGAAGAGGTCATTGATGTAAATCCATTTCATGTCAACCTTGATGAACAGCAAGTTTATGATAAGCGACTTTCATATATAATGTGTAACCTTCTCAAAGGAACTATTCAAAACGGTACAGGAAGAGGGGCCAGAAGAGTAAGTAATTTCATTGGTGGGAAAACGGGAACTACAAATAGTTATGTAGATGCCTGGTTCATCGGTTTTTCACCAAACGTGGTCACTGGAGTTTGGACAGGATTTGATGATAATAAAACTTTGGGATGGGCCGAAACAGGTGCTAAATCTGCCTTACCAATATGGAAGGAATATATGAAAAATGCTCTTCTTGTTTATGGTGAGCAAGACTTTGTAATGCCTGCTGGTATAACTAATATTCAAATAAATAAAGAAACTGGAAAAACTGCCTCTCAAGGGGAAAGACAACTTAACTTTACAGAATCTTTTGTGGAAGGGTTTGAACCAGGCGCCGAAGCCCCTGAAATAACTGAAGAGCCCGTTCCCTCCAATCAAATACTCGAAGATGATGATTACTATAGTGAAAGATAGCGGTTAATATGGCCCTTTCACCTTTTATATAACTCCCTCTTATAGTCCCAATGAGATCAACCGATAACCTTGAAATGAGGGGATCGTGTGAATTGGTTGACTAAATTAATCCATAATATTCATTCTTATTTTAATAAAAAGAACATAAAGTCCTACCTCCCCATTCTATTATCATTGTTAATACACTCGATTTTTTTATTTACCCAATTTGAAAAAAGACCTCTTGATAAAACTGTAAAAAAGAAAAAAATAGAAAAGGTTAGACTTGTTCTCAAAGACTCTAAGAAAAAGCAGGTTGTAAATAGTGAAAAAAGCAAGCTTAAGAAACCTCCTCAAGATACGTCTTTTTTAGGAAAAAAGACTCAACTCCATGACCGTCAAACAAAGGCCAAGATAGTTAAAAGTTTTAATGAAGGCGGTAAAGGTATTAAAAATGGTCTTAAAGGAGTTCAGGGAAAAAAAGCTTCTAAAAAAATTAAAAAACTATCAAAAATAAAGTCAAAAAATCCCTCTTTGTCTGATCTAAACGCAGTTCAAGACATTGAAATGGAAAAATATATAAGGCCAACGGAGTCTATCGCCAAAGGACACAAAAATGGAAACGAAGCGAAGAAAGGGTTATCAAGTAATAATGATTACCTAGAAAATGTTCCTTTGGGCGACTTTACAAAACTTAA